>TARA_R110002033_G_scaffold1173_3_pt1 | contig 11624 bp, 6 predicted proteins | sample TARA_R110002033 | Tara Oceans TARA_R110002033 (sample SAMEA4397051) | marine metagenome | biome: Polar Biome; feature: [SRF] surface water layer (ENVO:00010504); material: water (ENVO:00002006), including particulate matter (ENVO:01000060) such as... | depth 5 m
AATGAAGGTCTGTATAATACCTTTATGGAAAACTTCCCGATTACAGATTCACGTAATCAATTTGTTTTAGAATTTTTAGATTATTTTGTAGATCCACCGCGATATGCTATTGATGAGTGTATTGAAAGAGGTCTAACATATAGCGTTCCGCTAAAGGCAAGATTAAAATTATACTGTACAGATCCAGAACACGAGGATTTTGAAACTATTGTACAAGATGTTTATTTAGGTACAATTCCTTACATGACTCCTAGTGGAACCTTTGTAATTAATGGTGCAGAGCGTGTTGTTGTATCGCAATTACACCGTTCACCAGGTGTGTTTTTTGGACAATCTTTCCATGCTAACGGAACCAAATTATATTCTGCAAGAGTTATCCCTTTCAAAGGATCTTGGATAGAATTTGCTACTGATATCAATCAGGTAATGTATGCCTATATTGATAGAAAGAAGAAATTACCAGTTACTACATTGTTTAGAGCCATAGGTTTTGAACGTGATAAAGATATTTTAGAGATTTTTGATCTTGCTGAAGAAGTTAAAGTATCAAAATCTGGATTAAAGAAGGTCTTAGGACGTAAGCTTGCTGCACGTGTTCTAAATACTTGGCATGAAGATTTTGTTGATGAAGATACAGGAGAAGTTGTATCTATTGAGCGTAACGAAATAGTATTAGATCGTGATACTGTTCTTGATAAAGACAATATAGAAGAAATTATTGAAGCAGAAGTTCAAACAATTCTTCTACATAAAGAAAGTGCACAACAAGGTGATTATGCTATTATTCATAATACCCTACAAAAAGATCCAACAAACTCTGAAAAAGAGGCTGTTGAACATATATATAGACAATTACGTAATGCTGAGCCGCCAGATGAGGAAACAGCTCGTGGCATTATTGATAAATTGTTCTTTAGTGACCAACGTTATTCTTTAGGTGAAGTTGGACGTTATAGAATGAATAAAAAATTAGGTCTTGATATTGGTATGGATAAGCAAGTGCTTACCAAAGAAGATATCATAACTATCATTAAATATTTAATTGAGCTTATTAATTCTAAAGCTGAGATTGATGATATTGACCACTTATCAAACCGTCGTGTGCGTACTGTAGGTGAACAATTATCATCACAATTTGGAGTTGGTCTTGCTCGAATGGCACGTACTATTCGTGAGCGTATGAACGTTCGTGATAACGAAGTGTTTACGCCTATAGATTTAATTAATGCAAAGACATTATCGTCTGTAATTAATTCATTCTTTGGTACTAACCAGTTATCTCAGTTTATGGATCAAACAAATCCATTAGCTGAAATTACACACAAGCGTCGTTTATCGGCATTAGGACCTGGAGGTTTATCTCGTGAAAGAGCTGGATTTGAGGTTCGTGATGTTCACTATACACATTACGGTCGTTTATGTCCAATTGAAACTCCTGAGGGACCAAATATTGGTTTGATTTCTTCATTGTCTGTATTCGCAAAAGTGAACTCAATGGGATTCATTGAAACACCATATCGTCCTGTTGAAAATGGTGTGGTTGATATTAAAAATCCGCCAGTTTATTTAAGTGCTGAAGAAGAAGAAGGCAAACTGATTGCTCAAGCAACCGTAAAAGTTGATGCCGATGGAAAAATATTGCATGATAAGGTTATTGCCCGTATGGAGGGTGATTTCCCTGTAATGGATCCAATTGGTCTTAACTATACAGATGTTGCACCAAATCAGATATCATCAATATCAGCATCGTTAATTCCATTCTTGGAGCATGATGATGCTAACCGTGCATTGATGGGATCGAACATGATGCGTCAAGCAGTACCATTATTGTTGCCACAAGCACCAATTGTAGGGACTGGTCTTGAGCGTCAAGTCGCTTCAGACTCTCGTGTATTAATCAATGCAGAAGGAGAAGGCGTTGTACAATATGTAGATGCTACAGAAATTGTTATTAAGTACGATCGTACTGAAGATGAAGCTAAAGTAAGTTTTGATAGTGATATTAAAACATATCCTCTTGTAAAATTCAGAAAAACAAACCAAGGTACAAGTATTAACCTTAAACCAATTGTTGTTAAAGGTGATAAAGTAACTAAAGGTCAAGTGTTGTGTGAAGGTTATGCGACTCAAAAAGGAGAATTAGCTTTAGGTAGAAATATGAAAGTTGCATTCATGCCTTGGAAAGGATATAACTTTGAGGATGCGATTGTAATTTCTGAAAAAGTTGTTCGTGAGGATATTTTTACATCTATTCATATTGATGAGTATTCTTTAGAAGTTAGAGATACCAAACTTGGTAACGAAGAATTAACCAATGATATTCCAAACGTTTCAGAAGAGGCTACTAAAGATTTGGATGAAAATGGAATGATTCGTGTTGGAGCAGAGGTTAAACCTGGCGATATTCTAATAGGTAAGATTACACCTAAAGGAGAAAGTGATCCTACTCCTGAGGAAAAATTATTACGTGCTATTTTCGGTGACAAAGCTGGCGATGTTAAAGATGCTTCTTTAAAAGCATCACCTTCATTAAATGGTGTTGTTATCGAAAAGAAACTATTTGCTCGAGCAGTAAAAGATAAACGTAAAAGAGCTCAAGATAAAGACGATATTGCTCAACTTGAAGCTGTTTATGATGCTAAATTTGAGGATTTAAAGACTGTTTTAATCGAAAAATTATTCAATATCGTAAACGGTAAAACAGCTCAAGGTATTTTTAATGATTTAGGTGAAGAGGTATTGCCAAAAGGTAAAAAATTCACACTTAAAATGTTAAATGCCGTTGATGATTATGCGCATTTAGTGTCTGGTAAATGGACAACCGATGACCATACAAATCAATTAGTGGCTGATTTAATTCATAATTACAAAATCAAAGAAAATGACTTGCAAGGGTCTTTAAGACGTGAGAAGTTTACCATTTCTGTAGGTGATGAGTTACCAGCAGGTATCATTAAGCTAGCTAAAGTTTATATCGCTAAAAAGCGTAAACTTAAAGTAGGTGATAAAATGGCAGGTCGTCACGGTAATAAAGGTATTGTGGCACGTATTGTTCGTCAAGAAGATATGCCTTTCCTAGAAGATGGAACGCCTGTTGATATCGTATTGAATCCACTTGGTGTACCGTCTCGTATGAATATTGGTCAGATTTATGAAACAGTTCTTGGTTGGGCTGGTCAAAAATTAGGGCGCACATTTGCAACACCTATTTTTGATGGAGCAACTTTAGATCAAATAAACGAATTGACAGATGAAGCTGGTGTTCCAAGATTTGGACACACGTATCTGTATGATGGAGGTACCGGTGACCGTTTTGATCAACCAGCAACAGTTGGTGTCATTTATATGTTGAAATTAGGACATATGGTTGACGATAAGATGCACGCACGTTCTATAGGACCATACTCATTAATTACGCAACAGCCATTAGGTGGTAAAGCACAATTTGGAGGTCAGCGTTTTGGAGAGATGGAAGTTTGGGCATTAGAAGCATATGGAGCATCTAGTACACTTAGAGAAATCTTAACTGTAAAATCTGATGATGTAATTGGTAGAGCTAAGACTTACGAAGCAATCGTAAAAGGTGAGCCAATGCCAGATCCAGGACTACCAGAATCTTTCAATGTACTTATGCATGAATTGAAAGGTCTTGGATTAGACATAAGATTAGAGGAATAATATACTGCACATCACTTTAAAAAAGTGATGTGCTAAAAGTTTACAAATAATTCGATATCACCATATATTATGGCAAGAAAACAAGATAAGAATACAGTACAGAGATTTAACAAAATCTCAATTGGTTTAGCATCACCTGAGTCTATTTTAGCAGAGTCAAGAGGTGAGGTGTTAAAACCAGAAACTATCAATTATCGAACTCACAAACCAGAACGAGATGGTTTGTTCTGTGAGCGTATTTTTGGTCCTGTAAAAGACTACGAATGTGCTTGTGGAAAATATAAGCGTATTCGTTACAAAGGCATTGTATGTGACCGTTGTGGCGTAGAAGTAACAGAGAAAAAAGTACGTCGTGACCGTGTTGGTCATATCAACTTGGTTGTTCCTGTTGCTCACATTTGGTATTTCCGTTCTTTACCAAATAAAATAGGGTATTTATTAGGCTTACCATCTAAGAAATTAGATATGATAATTTACTACGAACGCTATGTAGTAATTCAACCAGGTAATGCTAAAAATATAGATGGAGAGCCATTACAACAAATGGACTTTTTAACAGAAGAAGAATACTTAACTATTCTTGAATCGCTTCCACAAGACAATCAATATCTAGAAGATACAGATCCAAACAAGTTTCTTGCTAAAATGGGTGCTGAATGTTTAATTGAGTTATTATCTAGAATTGATTTAGAGGCGTTATCTTATGAATTAAGACATAAAGCCAATACAGAAACATCTAAACAACGTAAAACAGAAGCGTTAAAACGTTTGCAAGTTGTTGAGTCACTTCGTGAGTCAAATGGAAATAGAGAAAATCGTCCGGAATGGATGATTATGAAAGTGATTCCAATTATTCCGCCAGAATTACGTCCGTTAGTTCCGTTAGATGGTGGTCGTTTTGCAACATCAGATTTAAATGATTTATACCGTCGTGTTATTATTCGTAATAACCGTCTTAAAAGATTAGTTGAAATTAAAGCTCCTGAGGTAATTTTACGTAATGAAAAACGTATGCTTCAAGAGTCTGTTGATTCGTTATTTGATAACACACGTAAATCGTCTGCTGTTAAAACAGATTCAAACAGACCACTTAAGTCATTATCTGATTCCTTAAAAGGAAAACAAGGTCGTTTCCGTCAAAACTTACTAGGTAAACGTGTTGATTATTCAGCTCGTTCGGTAATTGTTGTTGGACCAGAATTAAAATTATTTGAATGTGGATTGCCAAAAAATATGGCAGCTGAGCTTTACAAACCTTTTGTAATTAGAAAATTAATTGAAAGAGGTATTGTAAAAACAGTAAAATCTGCTAAGAAAATTATAGATAAAAGAGAGCCAGTTGTTTGGGATATCTTGGAAAATGTTCTTAAAGGACATCCAGTATTGCTAAACCGTGCTCCTACATTACACAGATTGGGTATTCAAGCATTTCAACCAAAATTAATTGAGGGAAAAGCGATTCAATTACACCCATTAGTTTGTACTGCGTTTAACGCGGATTTTGATGGTGACCAAATGGCAGTTCATTTACCATTAGGACCAGAGGCTATTTTAGAATGTCAACTATTAATGTTGGCATCTCACAATATCTTAAATCCAGCAAATGGATCTCCAGTAACAGTACCTTCTCAAGATATGGTACTTGGTTTATATTATATGACCAAGTTACGTAAATCGACACCAGAAGCTCCTGTTAAAGGTGAAGGCTTAACATTCTACGGACCGGAAGAAGTTGAAATTGCTTTCAATGAAAAACGAGTAGATTTAAATGCGTCTATTAAAGTTAGAACTATAGATATTAATGCTGATGGTAAATTAGCACCAACAATTATAGATACTACCGTTGGTCGTGTGTTATTTAACCAACATGTGCCACAAGCAGCAGGGTATATCAATGAAGTACTTACCAAAAAGTCTTTAAGAGATATTATTGGTAGTATTCTTAAATATACGTCTGTACCAGAAACGGCTGAATTCTTAGATGCTATTAGAACGTTAGGATTTAAGTTTGCATTCCAAGGTGGATTATCATTTAGTTTAGGTGATATTATTATTCCACCAGAAAAGCCAGATATGATTGCTGCAGCAAACAAACAAGTAGATGGAATTACAGGTAACTATAACATGGGACTTATAACAAACAATGAGCGTTATAATCAAGTTATTGATATTTGGACATCGACAAATGCAGCGTTAACAGAGTTGTCTATGAAACGTATACGTGAAGACCAGCAAGGGTTTAACTCTGTGTTTATGATGCTTGACTCTGGAGCTCGTGGATCTAAAGAACAGATTCGTCAGTTAACAGGAATGCGTGGCTTAATGGCTAAACCTAAAAAATCAAATGCAGGTGGTGGAGAGATTATTGAAAATCCAATTCTTTCTAACTTTAAAGAAGGACTTTCGATTTTAGAATATTTTATCTCAACACACGGTGCTCGTAAAGGACTTGCAGATACGGCTCTTAAAACTGCCGATGCAGGGTATTTAACACGTCGTTTAGTTGATGTTTCTCAAGATGTTATTGTTAATTCAGAAGACTGTGGAACGCTAAGAGGTGTTGAAGTAGAAGCTTTAAAGAAAAACGATGAAATTGTAGAAACACTTGAAGAAAGAATTGTAGGACGTGTAGCATTAAATGATGTTTATAATCCTATTACAGAGGAATTATTAGTGGCTTCTGGACAATTAATTGAAGACGATATAGCAAAAGCTATTGGAGAGTCTTCGGTAGAAAGTGTCGAGGTACGATCAGCATTAACATGTGAAGCAACAAAAGGTATTTGTGCAAAATGTTATGGTCGTAATTTAGCAACTGGTAAAATGGTTCAACGTGGAGAAGCTGTAGGTGTTGTTGCCGCGCAATCTATTGGAGAACCTGGTACTCAGTTAACACTTCGTACATTCCACGTTGGTGGTATTGCAGGAAACATTTCAGAAGAAAATAAATTAACTACTAAATTTAGTGGTATTGCTGAAATTGAAGATCTTAAAACTGTAAAAAGTGAAGATAGTGAAGGTAATTTAGTAGATATAGTTATATCGCGTACATCTGAATTAAAACTTACTGATAAGAAAACAGGAATTACGTTAAGTAATAATAACATTCCTTACGGTTCAACACTATATGTTAAAAATGGAGATGAATTAAGTAAAGGTGATGTTGTTTGTTCCTGGGATCCATATAATGGTGTTATTATTTCAGAATTTGCTGGAAAAATTGCCTATGAAAACCTTGAACAAGGTATTACTTATCAAGTTGAAATTGATGAGCAAACAGGTTTCCAAGAAAAAGTAATTTCAGAATCTAGAAATAAACGTTTAATACCGACGCTTCATGTTGAAGATGGAAAAGGAAACGTATTACGTTCATACAACTTACCTGTAGGAGCCCACTTAATGATTGATGATGGTGAGAAAATTAAAGTAGGTAAAGTGTTAGTTAAAATTCCACGTAAATCAGCTAAATCTGGTGATATTACAGGAGGTTTACCTCGTGTAACAGAATTATTTGAAGCACGTAATCCTTCTAATCCAGCAGTTGTAAGTGAAATTGATGGGGTAGTTTCTTTTGGAAAAATCAAAAGAGGTAACCGAGAAATTGTTGTAGAATCTAAGTTAGGAGAAGTTAAAAAATACTTAGTTAAATTATCTAGTCAGATTCTTGTTCAAGAAAATGATTATGTTAAAGCAGGTATGCCTCTTTCAGATGGTTCTATTACGCCTAATGATATTTTAAATATTAAAGGGCCGTCAGCAGTTCAACAATATTTAGTGAATGAAGTTCAAGAAGTTTATCGTTTACAAGGTGTGAAAATTAATGATAAGCATTTTGAAGTTGTTGTAAGACAGATGATGCGAAAAGTTCGTATTATTGATTCGGGTGACACTATCTTTTTAGAAGATCAATTAGTTCATAAAGATGATTTTATTATTGAAAATGATGAAATCTTTGGAATGAAAGTGATTGAAGATGCAGGTGATTCTACGAATCTTAAAGCAGGTCAAATCATTTCACCTCGTCAACTAAGAGATGAAAATTCAATCCTAAGAAGAGAAGATAAAAATCTTGTAGTTGCTAGAGATGCACAACCAGCAACAGCAACACCAATATTACAAGGTATTACTAGAGCATCACTTCAAACAAAATCATTTATTTCAGCAGCCTCTTTCCAAGAAACAACTAAGGTTCTTAATGAAGCAGCAGTTGCAGGAAAAGTTGATGATTTAGAAGGACTAAAAGAAAATGTAATTGTAGGGCATAGAATTCCAGCAGGAACAGGTATGCGAAAATATGATAACATTATTGTAGGTTCTAAAGAAGAGTTTGATGAGATGATGCAGGCTAGAAAAGAAGTAAATTATAATTAAAGAATTGATTCCCGCGCAAGTGGGAATCTTTTTTTATAAAGCATTTTATTATGGCAGACGAAAAGAAAGAACCAAAACCAGGACAAATTAATATTGAATTGGATGAAAGTGTAGCAGAAGGAATTTATTCTAATTTAGCTATTATTAATCATTCTGTTTCAGAGTTTGTTGTAGACTTTGTTAGTATTATGCCAGGCATACCAAAAAGTAAAGTAAAGTCTAGAATTATATTAACTCCTCAACATGCAAAGCGTTTACTTAAAGCGTTAGGTGAGAATGTTGCTAGATTTGAAAAATCACACGGAGAGATTAAAGATTACGAACAACCTCCGATACCTTTAAATTTTGGACCAACAGGTCAAGCATAAAATAAAATAAGCCCTTTGAAATATTTCAAAGGGCTTATTTATTTAAAAACACTTTTAAAAAAAACACTTAGCTAGCTTTTTTATTTTCGTTTTTGTGATATTTTAGTGCCCCAGACGGACATTTTTTAATCTGATTTATAATCGAGTTAGTTTCTGCATTATCCAAATTTATCCAAGGTATAATAGATGTTCTAAAAACGTTAGACAATTGTTTGGCGCATTTTTCGGCATGAATACAAACGCTTGGTTCATAAGTTACCGTAATTTCATCATTACTGAATTCATTAGTATACATATCCATAGGTGTTCAAATTAGGGGTCTCTAATTATTGATATCTTAAAATAAATCTATTAAAATACTAAATACATATTTTTTACATGTAAATATTAAGAATAGTTGAATATTATAAAAATATTTTCGTTTATGCGTTAGAATTCAGAGGTAAAATGGAATTTAATACTTGGATATTTTTGTTGAGTCATCTGCAATGAAAACGAGGAATCTGCCAAAAACACTAATTGGTTTTGTTTGTCTTTAGCCAAAAAGCGTTGTTTAACTCTAATAAATTCTTTATACTCATCGCTCTTTGAGTTTTTAGGGTCTACCCAACAAGCTTTGTAAACGTTCAAATTTTCATAAGTACATTTTGCGCCATACTCGTGTTCAAGTCTATATTGAATTACTTCATATTGTAAAGCTCCAACGGTTCCAATTACTTTTCTACCGTTTAATTCTAATGTAAATAACTGGGCAACTCCTTCATCCATTAATTGATCAATGCCTTTAAAAAGTTGTTTAGATTTTAAAGGGTCAGCATTATTAATATACCTAAAATGTTCTGGAGAGAAGCTAGGAACGCCTTTATAATTTAAAACTTCTCCTTCAGTTAGTGTGTCGCCTATTTTAAAAGTACCAGTATCTTGTAGCCCAACAATATCGCCAGGATATGATATATCCACAATTTCTTTCTTTTCGGCAAAAAATGCATTCGGACTAGAAAATTTTACTTTTTTATTATGTCTTACATGTAAATAGGGTGCATTACGCTTAAATTCACCCGATACAATTTTAACAAATGCTAAACGGTTTCTGTGATTAGGATCCATATTGGCATGTATTTTAAATACAAAACCGGTAAATTTATCTTCGTCAGGTTGTACTAAGCGTTCTTCACTTTGTTTAGGTCTTGGTTTGGGAGCAATCTCAATAAAACAATCTAACAGCTCTCTAACACCAAAATTATTTAATGCAGACCCAAAGAAAACAGGTTGTTGATGGCCGTTTAAATATTCTTCTTTATCAAAATTTGGGTAAATACCTTCCACGAGTTCTATTTCTTCTCTTAAGGTATTAGCCGCTTTGTTACCAACCAAGGTGTCTAATTCAGGAGATGATAAATCCGAAATTTCTATGGTTTCTTCAATATCTTTTCTGCTATCACCACTAAAAAGGTTAACATTTTTCTCCCAGATATTATAAATACCTTTAAAATCATATCCCATGCCAATTGGGAAACTTAAAGGTGTAACTTTTAGTCCTAATTTTTGTTCAACTTCATCCAGTAAATCAAATGCATCTTTACCCTCTCGATCCATTTTATTAATAAACACAATCATAGGAATGTTTCGCATACGGCAAACTTCAACCAATTTTTCGGTCTGTTCCTCAACCCCTTTTGCAACATCAATAACTACAATAACGCTATCTACGGCAGTAAGGGTTCTAAAGGTATCTTCAGCAAAATCTTTATGTCCAGGGGTATCAAGAATATTAATTTTAATACCGTCATATTCAAAAGCCAAAACAGACGTAGCTACTGAAATGCCTCTTTGGCGTTCAATTTCCATGAAGTCACTTGTAGCCCCTTTTTTGATCTTGTTACTTTTTACAGCACCAGCTTCTTGAATGGCACCACCAAAGAGCAGTAACTTTTCGGTTAATGTGGTTTTTCCGGCATCTGGATGTGATATAATTCCAAAAGTTCGTCGTCTATTTATTTCTTTAATAAAACTCATAATATTTATTGCAAATGGGTTGCAAAGATACTATTATTAGTATCAATAAGAATAATTGATAACCATGCTTTTTAAATTTATCATAAGATTGCTGATTTTAACATTTTACTTGGTATTTTTGTCTCGTTATGAAAGAAGAAAACGTCATTTTAGTTAACGAAAACGATGAGCAAATTGGACTGATGCCCAAAATGGAAGCTCATGAAAAGGCGCTTTTGCATCGAGCATTTTCAGTATTTGTTTTTAACAGCAAAAATCAATTAATGCTCCAGCAACGCGCTCTAGATAAATACCATTCACCTGGATTATGGACCAACACTTGTTGTAGCCACCAACGCGAAGGCGAAAGTAATATTCAGGCAGGAATGCGTCGGTTGCAAGAAGAAATGGGATTTGTTGTAGACTTACAAGAATCTATTTCGTTTATTTATAAGGCACCGTTTGATAATGGTTTAACAGAACATGAATACGACCATATTGTAATAGGAAAATATAATGGAACACCAGAAATAAATCCTGATGAAGTTGCCGATTGGAAATGGATGTCCTTAGAAGATGTAAAGAATGATATGGTTAAAAACCCACAGTTATATACCGAATGGTTTAAAATTATTTTTGAGAAGTTCTACCAACATATAAATATTCTAGACAATGAGAGTAACAGTTAGCAGAAGGGCCCATTTTAATGCAGCCCATAGATTGTATAGAAAAGACTGGAGTTTTGAAAAGAATGATGCTGTTTTTGGTTTGTGTAATAATCCCAGTTTTCATGGTCATAATTATGAATTAATAGCCAGTGTTACTGGTGAAATTGATCCAGAAACGGGATATGTTATTGATGTAAAAATTTTAAAGGATATTATAAAGACAGAAGTAGAAGATGCCCTCGATCATAAAAACTTAAACATTGATGTGCCTGAATTTAAAGATCTTAATCCCACAGCAGAAAACATTGTAGTCGTTATTTACAATAAGATTAAAGCAAAGTTAGATCCTAAATTTGATCTAGAAATTGTACTTTATGAGACACCAAGAAACTTTGTAACTTATTCTGGCCAATAATTAATTTTAAGCATTCAAATTCCTGATAAAATTAATACACTATTGCAAGTTAATGTGTAATTTTGCACGAAATAAAATTATTAAATATGGCAAATGTTAGAGACCTAAAAAAAGACATTAATTATGTTT
>TARA_R110002033_G_scaffold161844_2_pt1 | contig 11603 bp, 9 predicted proteins | sample TARA_R110002033 | Tara Oceans TARA_R110002033 (sample SAMEA4397051) | marine metagenome | biome: Polar Biome; feature: [SRF] surface water layer (ENVO:00010504); material: water (ENVO:00002006), including particulate matter (ENVO:01000060) such as... | depth 5 m
CCATTGAAAGCCATTGTCGAAGATGGAAAACTATACGGTTTAGGTAGTAACGATGCTGGTGGTTGCTTGGTTTCACTGCTGGCTACTTTTGTACATTTTTATGCTGCAGAAAACTTGCCGTACAATATTGTTATCGTAGCTTCGGCAGAAGAAGAAAGTAGCGGTAAAAATGGCTTAAATAGCGTTTTAAAAAGCCTTCCCGAGCTAGAATGTGCCATTGTGGGCGAACCTACTTTGATGCAATTGGCTATAGCCGAAAAAGGTTTGCTTGTTCTCGATGTTAAAATCAAAGGGACACCAAGTCACGCTGCACATCAAAATGAGGACAATGCTTTGTACAAAACTATTCCCGTGATGGAGTGGTTTAAAAATTATACATTCGAAAAAGTATCAGAGCAATTAGGACCCGTTAAAATGACCGTAACCCAGATTAACGCTGGAAAACAACACAATGTAGTTCCGTCACAATGTGATATCGTAGTTGATATTCGCGTTAACGATTGCTACACTAATCACGAAATTTTGGCCATCGTACAAGAACAGCTAAATGCCGAAGTAACGCCTCGTTCTATGAACTTAAGTTCGTCCTCAATCCCCGAAAATCACGGTTTGGTGCAAGCAGGAATCGCCCTAGGAAGGACTACTTATGGCTCTCCCACGCTTTCAGATCAATCGGTTTTGAGTTGTAAATCTTTGAAATTAGGACCTGGAGATACGCTACGTTCGCACTCAGCGGACGAATTTATATATTTAAACGAAATCGAAGAAGGAATCGACTTATACATTAAGATACTAAGTGATTTTTTAAAACAGTAAAATAATTAGGAGCTAATCCCGCTATTCGTTACAATCTTTAATTTTTTGAAGAAAAAAAAATCAAAGGATTTTCACTGCTATCGGGGCTAGAATTAAGTGCACCGAAAGACGATATAATAATCAAGAATTTTGCGAATCTCTGAGAAACTTGCAAAACAATACAATAAAAGCTTCATGCTAAAAACTTGAAACTTTAAACTTTAAACCTGAAATAAAAAACAATATGAAACTTTGGGAAAAAGGAATACCTACTGATAAGCAAATAGAACAATTCACTGTGGGTAACGACAGAGAACTGGATTTGGTTCTAGCAAAATACGATGCTTTAGGTTCTATTGCTCATGCTAAGATGCTTGGAAACATAGGCTTATTAACGGTTACCGAAACAGATTCATTAGTAACCGCTTTAAACGAAATTATAGCTGATGTAGCCGCTGGAAATTTTGAGATCGAAGAATCATTTGAAGATGTACATTCGAAAATCGAATATTTATTGACTGCAAAATTAGGCGACGCAGGGAAAAAAATCCACACAGCACGTTCTCGTAATGACCAAGTTTTAGTTGATGTGAATTTGTATTTAAAGGATGTCGTTATCGAAATGAAGGCGCAAGTAAAAGCGCTTTTTGATTTGTTAATGGAATCTGCTGAGAAATATCAAAACGTTTTGCTGCCAGGATACACACACTTACAAATAGCGATGCCATCCTCTTTTGGGATGTGGTTTTCTGCTTACGCGGAGACTTTAATCGATGATATTACGATGTTAAATGCCGCATTGAAAGTAGTCGATCAAAATCCGTTAGGCTCGGCTGCAGGTTATGGAAGCTCCTTCCCTATTGATCGTACTTTTACCACCAAAGAATTGGGTTTTCAAACTTTAAAATACAACTCTGTTGCTGCTCAAATGAGCCGCGGAAAATCTGAGAAAACATTAGCTTTTGCAATGAGTAGCGTGGCTGCAACACTTGCTAAGTTTTCTATGGATGTGTGTTTGTACATGAGCCAAAATTTTGATTTCATAGGCTTACCGGCACATCTAACTACAGGTTCGAGCATTATGCCTCACAAGAAAAATCCAGACGTATTCGAATTAATTCGTGGTAAATGCAACAAAATTCAAGCATTACCATACGAAATCACTTTAATAACGAACAACTTGCCTAGTGGTTACCACAGAGATTTACAGTTGTTAAAAGAAGGTTTGTTTCCAGCGATTCAAAACCTACAAGCTTGCTTAGACATAGCTATTTTTTCGATTAAAGACATCAAAGTAAAAGACAATATTCTAAACGATAAAAAATACGATTACCTTTTTACAGTAGATACTTTAAACGAAATGGTCGTTGCAGGAATGCCCTTTAGAGATGCTTACAAAACCGTTGCTGAGCAATTAGAAAATGGAACCTTCCAATCTCCACAAGCAACCCAACACACACATGAAGGCAGCATAAACAACTTATGTTTGGCTGAAATTAAAGAGAAAATGAATCAAGCTTTTTAGCGGTATATTCAACTACACACAACTACTTTAAAATCTGGTCTCACAAGGAGCAGATTTTTTTTTACCCCCTATTTAGTAAAAGCTAATTGGAACGAAATTGCTCCAAATTATATATATTTGGCTACTTTCCAATTTAAAACCACATATGAACCATTTTACAGAACAAAGAACCCAACAACTTTTTGATCGGAAATTAATTACTGAAACCCAATTTACACAAGTAAAGGCCTATCGGAAATTAGGAATTTTTTCATTGCATGCAGAGTTAAAGTTATTCCTATACCTTTCTGTATTGTCATTTACGACAGGAATTGGTATCCTTATTTACCAAAATATTGATTCAATTGGGCATCTCGCAATCTTATCCGTCTTATTGGTTGTAACTGCAGCATGTTATTACATTAGCTTTAAAAACTCAAGTGGATTTAATAGCGCACAAACTGCTTTTGAAAATCCCATTTATGATTACTTCATTCTTGCTGCAGTATTATTGAGTTGTATTTTCATAGGGTATTTGCAGTTTCAGTACACCGCTTTTGGAACCCATTACGGTTTGGCTACATTGATTCCTACAGCAGTGGGGCTTTTTTGTGCATACTATTTTGATAACAAAGGTGTTTTATCAATTGCAATTACCGGGCTTGCTGCTTATGTAGGTTTGTCAGTATCGCCACAATCATTACTGCAAAACGAATTTTATGATACAAATACCTTGAGTTATTCTGCTATAGGTTTAGGAATCGCCTTAATTGCTTGGGCAATATACAGTAAACATATTGCTTTAAAGAAACATTTTGCAATTATATACCTCACTTTTGGACTACACTTAATCGCGATTTCTTGCATCAATAATTTATTTCAACCTTATTGGTTGGTATTCGCTTTGATTTTAGCAGCAACACTATTTTATTTTTATAAGACAAGTTACCAATATCAAGCGCTATCGCTTTTAATTTTTACAGTAATTTACGGTTATATAGGCACTAATATATTTTTAGTTAAAATTATAGAATTCGTTCGAATCGAGGACTTTTTAATTCCGTTTTTCTTTGTGGTGCCTTTTTACTTTGTAGGTTCCATCATCTTATTTATAAAGTTGATAAAACAATTCAATAAACAAAAAGCACAATGATAGTTCGCGATAAAAAATTAGTAGAAAATGCCGGTTTAGCTCAGGAAGCGCAAAAATTAAACAAGGCTGGATTAATTACAAAAGAGCAGTGTAAAGGGATCATAGACAGTTTGACACTAGCTAGAACAAACGATAATTTGCTAGTAAGAATCCTTTTTTTTATTCTGGGTTCCTTTTTGTATACATCCATCTGTGGTTTTTTTACTTTATTGACTATTGATTCAATTGATAATAGCTATAAGTTTCTTTTATTTTTCTTTGCTATTGTTGGCTTTGCAGGTGCAGAAGCACTGAGCAGATCAAAATTTTACGGTCACGGTCTTGATGATGCCTTCATATTGGGAGCACAGCTCACTTTGGCAATAGCCATAGGTGTTACTACAAATAGCTACGAACTCGTTATTGCAAGTTTCATAACGCTAACTTCGTTACTTAGTTATTTGCGTTACCTACATCTATCGATGGCTTTACTATTTTGTTTCGCTTTAGCAGCTGTGGTTGTATATAGCGTCTTTAGTTTACCATCATATGTACACTCTTTTCTACCCTTTATAATAATGGCGTTTGCCGCAACACTGTATTTTGGAAGTAAAAAATTAAAGCAAAAACTTGCACAATCTTATTACTACCAAGGATTAACATTAACTCAAAATTTTGCTTTAGTTCTCTTCTATTTTTCCGGAAATTATCTTGTAGTACGCGAACTTTCAATTGAATTACTTGGGCAGGATATTGCTGCAGGAAGTGATATTCCCTTTGCTTATTTATTTTATGCTTTTACTTTTGTTGTCCCTGCAGGATATTTATATTTTGCTTTAGTAAAGAAAGATCGAATTTTATTATGGATCGGTCTACTAAGTTTCTGTTTCTCCATTTACACCATCCGTTTTTATTATGCAGTTATGCCTATTGAGATTGCGCTAACTATCGGTGGAGCAGTACTATTTGCTGCAACGCTTTTTACTATTCGAAAATTAAAAAACAAAGAAACTGGAATCACTTTTCAGGCTGACCGCTTCACCGAAACAAATGCTTTCCTAGCTGCCGAAATTGTGGTTACATCACAAATGGGTAGCATACAATCGGAAGTTTCTTTTGACTCTCCTATGGCATTTGGAGGTGGTGATTTTAGCGGTGGTGGCTCGGGAGGTAGTTTTTAAAATGACTCGCACTTTCAATAAATAAAAAATTACTGCATCAATTTTGGTGGAATCAGTTCGTGTGAAGTTAACCGCAAATTCGCAAATTGGAATGTTATTGCGTTAGTTATAATTGATTCCCTTTGTGAGAAGTGAACCGCAAATTCGCAAATTAAATTTTTACTGGATAAGTTATAATTGATTCTGTTTGTCGAAAGTTAACCGCAAATTCGCAAATTAAAATTCTACTGGATAAGTTATAAATGATTCAGTTTGTGGAAAATTAACCGCAAATTCACAAATTAAAAAAGTGGTTCAAAATATGTGTTATAACGACTATCAGTAAAACAATTATTTAACATCTATAAAAATATAAAAATCTGCGAATTTGCGGTAAAATATTACTGAGTAAGAATATCAATCTTCTATGTGTAAGACTACTATATACTATCTAAAGAAAAGTAAAAATTTGCGAATCTGCGGTGAAATATAATTGAATTAGAATATAAAGTTACTATTAAGTATCTAAAATTAGATTTGCGAATTTGCGGTTAAAATATTTCTGCTGATTGTGAAGTCAAGACAATACCTCATAAAAAAACAGATCCACAAGTAAAATCTGTGAATCTGTTTTCAATATTAAAAGCGATTGCATGTGGAGCAATTATTCCCTTTCGATAAATATAATTATACTTTAGCTTTCAAGGCAACAGCATCAATATCACTATGTGAGGTATTGTAAACTGCCTTTCCGTTTTTGATTAAAATCAATTGCGGTGACTGGTGTTGCACTCCAAAACGGCTAGCGATATCATTTGAGATTTCGCGAAAAGCGATTAAATCTAAAAAATAAGGCGTTACTTTCTCAGGAAAATCAAATTCGTTTTCAAATTGTTTCAACGCCATGCGGCTAATGCTACATCTTGTACTGTGTTTAAAAATAGCAACCGGTTTGTCTTTCGATTCTGCTATAATTTCGTTCAATTGGTCTATGTGGTTCAATGGTTCCCAATCCATTTTGATGTTAGACTGATTTTCGTTCTCTGAACTCCCAAAAATATTTTTAAAAAAACTCATAATTTGTCGGTATTTAAGTCATTTTGACGGTATTAAATGATAAAAATCATATTTTGTACGTCGTTTTGTCTGTATTTTTACTATGGAATATAAATTGAATATCCATTTACAAAGATAAAATAAATTAGTTATACAATTTCAATAAAGTATTCTAGCATTCGGCATATTTAAATGTTGAATTATAAAAAAATAAAATTATGAACATTAATAAATTTACCATTAAGTCGCAGGAAGCCATTCAGCAAGCGCAGCAATTGGCTCAAGGGTATGGACAACAGCAAATCGAGAACGAACACATTTTTAAAGCTATTTTTGAAGTCGATGAAAATGTGGCTCCGTTTATCTTAAAAAAACTAAATGTAAATGTGCCCTTATTCATCCAAGTTTTAGACAGCACTATTCAAAGTTTCCCTAAAGTTTCTGGAGGTGATTTAAGACTATCAAGAGATGCCAATACCGCATTAATCGAAGCTGAAAATATCGCTACAAAAATGAACGATGAATTTGTTTCTATCGAACATTTAATACTGGCTATTTTTGGTTCTCGTTCAAAGGTTTCGCAAATATTAAAAGACCAAGGTGTAACCGAGAAAGGATTAAAAGCAGCTATCGACGAATTGCGAAAAGGTGAACGAGTAACTTCTGCCTCTGCCGAAGAAACCTACAACTCCTTAAATAAGTACGCCAAAAATTTAAATGAGTTAGCCAAAGCCGGAAAACTAGATCCTGTAATAGGTCGCGACGAAGAAATTAGACGTGTATTGCAAATCTTAACCCGTAGAACCAAAAATAACCCTATGCTTGTGGGAGAACCTGGTGTGGGTAAAACTGCCATTGCCGAGGGTCTAGCGCATCGTATCGTTGATGGTGATGTACCTGATAATTTAAAGGATAAAATCGTTTTCTCACTCGACATGGGAGCTCTAATTGCGGGAGCCAAATTCAAGGGAGAGTTTGAAGAACGCTTGAAAGCCGTTGTAAAAGAAGTAACCGCTGCCGAAGGTGATATCGTACTTTTTATTGACGAGATTCATACGCTGGTAGGTGCAGGTGGTGGCGAAGGAGCGATGGATGCCGCTAACATCTTGAAACCTGCACTAGCTCGTGGAGAGCTAAGAGCGATTGGTGCAACGACCTTGGACGAATACCAAAAATATTTCGAAAAAGATAAAGCACTAGAGCGTCGTTTTCAAAAAATAATTATCGAAGAACCCGATACCGAAAGTGCGATTTCGATCCTTCGTGGAATCAAAGAAAAATACGAAACACACCATAAAGTCCAAATCAAAGATGAAGCAATTATTGCTGCAGTAGAACTATCACAGCGTTATATTACAAATCGCTTTTTACCAGACAAAGCCATTGATTTAATGGATGAAGCGGCTTCAAAAATTAGAATGGAAATCAACTCTAAACCAGAAGAACTAGATGTTCTAGACCGAAAAGTAATGCAACTCGAAATCGAAATTGAAGCCATCAAGCGCGAAAAAGACGAGAGTAAGCTCAAAGTTCTAGGAATGGAATTAGCCAATTTAAAAGAAGACCGCAACACCATTTACACCAAATGGAAATCAGAGAAAGATGTGGTCGACAACGTGCAAGCCATCAAGACTGAAATCGAAGACTATAAATACGAAGCAGAACGTGCGGAGCGCGATGGAGATTACGGAAAAGTAGCCGAAATACGTTACGGAAAAATCAAAGAAGCGCAAGAGCGATTGGATATTTTGCACAAAGAATTACTCGAGAATCAAGCACATGGGAGTTCGTTAATCAAAGAAGAAGTCACCCGTGAGGATATTGCTGAAGTAGTTGCAAAATGGACAGGAATTCCAGTAATGAAAATGCTACAAGGCGAACGTGAGAAATTGCTCCATCTTGAAGAAGATTTACACCGCCGCGTGGTAGGCCAAGAAGAAGCAATCGAAGCAGTGAGTGATGCCGTGCGCCGCTCTCGTACTGGTTTACAAGACATGCGCAAACCGGTGGGAAGTTTCCTTTTCTTGGGGACAACCGGTGTAGGAAAAACAGAATTAGCAAAAGCCCTAGCTGAATATTTATTTGACGATGAAAATGCCATGACCCGTATCGATATGAGTGAGTACCAAGAGCGCCACAGTGTGAGTCGTTTAGTAGGTGCGCCTCCAGGATATGTGGGATATGACGAAGGCGGACAGCTGACAGAGGCCGTGCGTAGAAAGCCATACTCTGTTATTTTATTGGACGAAATTGAGAAAGCCCATCCAGACACCTTCAATATCTTGTTGCAAGTACTTGACGAGGGGCGTTTAACGGATAATAAAGGACGTCTAGCCGATTTTAAAAATACTATAATCATCATGACTTCTAACATGGGAAGCCAGATTATACAAGAGAAATTTGAAAACAGCAACGGAAATATTGAAGAGACCACTGAGGCAGTAAAAGCAGAAGTACTAAACTTATTAAAACAAACGGTGCGACCTGAATTTATCAATCGTATCGACGAAATTGTCATGTTTACACCATTGACTACGGCAAATATTACTAAAATCGTGAGTTTGCAACTTAAATCAGTTACTAAAATGCTTGCGCTACAAGGCATTACAATGGACGCCACACCTGATGCAATTGCGCATCTATCTGAGAAGGGATTTGATCCACAATTTGGAGCCCGCCCAGTGAAACGTGTAATTCAGCGTGAGGTATTGAACAAGTTGTCAAAAGAAATCTTGGCTGGAAAAATTGCAACCGATAGCATCATTTTACTAGATGCTTTTGATGGCGAATTAGTATTTAGAAATCAAACAGAGTTAGCAGAATAAATAATTATTTTTTTTGTAGTAAGAGAACATCAGTCGCAAGGCTGGTGTTTTTTTATGCTTTGATTTTTAGGAGCAGTATAATCCTTTTTTCAAAACAAGCTTCTCTCCTGCTCTCTGCTATATCTCTTCGTCCCGGAATGTCGGGACTACGAGGATGCCGCGACGATCAGGGCTAGATTTGGCGTTTTGAACATTCGATAAAAATTAAAAAAAAAATTCGTCGTGTACCATATACAACTATATAACAAACGATTACACATTAATTAAGTTTATAAAATTACTTATCTTTATAAAAAATGAAGTAACAAATGAACTGGAATGCAAAGATTATAACCCATAAAAAAGTAAAGCGAATTGCCGTTTATTTTGAGCAAAACATTCGAATGCAAGAAAAAGTGAAGGAGTGTGAAGGTGCACAATGGAGCACTACAAAAGCAGTATGGCACGTAGCAGATACTGTCGAAAACCGATTTAGATTTGAACTCATTCCCCACTCACAATCGCTACCATCCAGGGAAGGTATTGAGCAAATCGAAAAATTTAAAAATCATTTACGATCACAGCGCTATAGTAGTAGCACCGTCGCGACATATAGCGATGCTTTAAAATCATTTTTGGTCTTTTACCGTGAGAAACCCATCAACGAAATAACAAATGAAGATGTGATTATTTACAACAACGACTATATCTTAAAAAATAAACTTTCGGCTTCTTATCAAAACCAAATTGTAAATGCCATCAAACTTTTTTTTCAAACTATTAGAGAAACCAAAATAGTGGTTGATAAAATACATCGTCCCAAAAGAGCTAAGTTACTACCAAATGTACTTAGTAAGGAAGAAGTAAAGTTGCTATTAGAGGCGCATAGCAACATTAAACATAAAACCATGCTATCAGTAATATACAGTTGCGGACTGCGATGTGGTGAACTACTAGCGTTAAAGCCAGCCGATATTGATTCAAAGCGCAATATCGTATTACTAAAAAATTCAAAAGGTAAAAAAGATCGCATCGTGCCACTGAGTCCTAAGATACTAGACATGCTTCGTGACTATTATAAAATTTGCAAACCCAAGTATTATTTATTTGAGGGACAAACTGAGGGAAGAGCCTACGAAGCTCGAAGTTTGCAATTAATTCTAAAACAAGCCTTAAAAAAAACAGGTATTAAAAAGCCCGTAACACTTCACTGGTTACGCCACAGTTATGCTACACATTTACTAGAAAGTGGCACAGATTTGAGATACATACAAGAACTTTTAGGGCACAACAGCAGCAAAACTACCGAAATATATACGCATGTAAGCACAAAAAATTTACAGCAAATAAAAAGTCCATTTGATGATTTGTAAGTTTAAATTTATATATTTGAATTATAAATAAAGCGAAACAAACCTTCGCTTATCCACCCGATTATGGGTGTATTTGAGAAGGTTTGTTTCGCCTATATACTAGTTAGTGGCAAGCAACCATCAGAATCAACAATAAATCAACAACATAACATTAAAAATTATGAATTTACACACTTATATTATTCCCGAAAAAAGCGAAAAATATTTAAAAATTTTTGAATCTATAACCAGAAAATATGGAAGTATAAACTCAAAAATATCAACGAAAGATGGAACTGTATACGAAATAGAATTTGATTCTTCTGAATTAATGGATAATTGCAAAAATGCTATTTCTCAACAACTTCCAAATTTATATTAAAAATGAAATATCATTTTGAAAATAGTGATTTATACGAAAGATTAAAACAAGCCGAAATAGATTTATTTTCTTCAGAAAAACTCAAATTCAAAAAAGACAAAAATTGGAGAGAAATTTCAATTCCTGATAAACCTGGAGTTTACGCTCTTTATGAAGACAATCATAAACTTTTATATATTGGAGAAACAGGAAATTTAAGAGCGAGAATGAATGAAATTAACAGAACAGTTAATCACTCATTTCGCAAAGAATTAGGTTTTACAAGATTTGAAGGAGTCAAATCAAAAAAGAAATTTGATGATAATGTAGAACTTAAACTTGACACTTTTTTTGAGGAAAATTTATATGTTTCTTTCATTGAAGTAAATTTTGGAAGATTGGAAATAGAAACATTTATAATTACTAATCATCAAACTTTATTACTTAACTCAATTAAAAAAAGGAAACTTAATATTGAAATTTCAAAAATGGAAATGAGAGAAAAAGCCAGCCACTAACACACGTCTTGCGCCATTTGCGAATTTAGTGGAATTACCGTTTTTTATCGTATTTTCGTTTAGCCGAAAATACTCGTCTTCGTAAGTCGCAAACGGCGCAAGGCGCGAGAACGTTAGCGGATATATTACCAAAAAATGAGAGAAAACAACAAAATAATTGGAAATCCAAGTGTACTTCAAATAGGTTTTAGTCTCTTTGGAATGCTATTTTTTTTAGCAATAGCCTATCTTATTTATGATTCAGAATGGATAATAAATGATAAAAATGGTAATGTAATAATTGGTGTAATCTTTAGCATATTTTGTTTTTTCTCATTAGCTTCATTATATAACCTATTAAGTTCAAAAAAAATTGAATTAACAGATGAAACTTTGTCAATATCATATCCATATATTTTTAAAACAAAAAAAATTGATTTTAATGATATTAGTAAAGTTGTAGAAAACAATTATAAAGTAGAATCTTCACACAATACTAGTACATTTGAAGTTTACAAAGGCCGAAAAATAACAATTGAATTCTTTGAATCAAAAAAAATAGAAATTACATCTTTAGAAATAACTAATTATAATTTACTTGCAATTAATTTAAAAAACATTAAGAAATCATATTTTAAATTGAGAATCGAACATAACAATCTTAAAAATACAAGTGGTTATGGATGGCTAATTTTTATTGTGTTTTTGACTTTAGGATTAATAATTTCCCTAATTAAAAACATTAATAAATAAAAATACATCCGCTAACACACGTTTGTGGCCATTGCGGAATTTAGTGGAATTATCGTTTTTAAATCGTATTTTTGTTTAGCCGAAAATACTCATCTTCGAAGTCCGCAACATCCACAAGCGCGGGAACGTTAGTGGCAAGTTAAACGCAGAGTCAAGAATCTAACGCAATTTTATAACAAAAAATGTATA
>TARA_R110002033_G_scaffold7347_1_pt1 | contig 11586 bp, 7 predicted proteins | sample TARA_R110002033 | Tara Oceans TARA_R110002033 (sample SAMEA4397051) | marine metagenome | biome: Polar Biome; feature: [SRF] surface water layer (ENVO:00010504); material: water (ENVO:00002006), including particulate matter (ENVO:01000060) such as... | depth 5 m
GGGCTGCAAATGTAGAAATAAAAAAGTATTTTTCAAACCCTAATTGATTAATTTTCACAACATAGACAATAATTTTTTAGTGATGCTATGTAATCCCTAAATTTACATCCGTATTAAAGCGGCTTATTCTTTATTATTTGGGGCTTTAACAACTATTATTAAAGTTAAAATTTATTGCAATTTTAACAGAAATTAAAAATTATACAACAACCTATTTTATAAGTAGCGTTTTTCCGTTAGTTTTACACCGTCTTAATTCGTGTTTTAGTTGTGCAAAAAACAAAAATTTTACTCCTTGTTATATGTATTCATTTTACATCTCATATTTGGTGTCAAAATTTAAGCTTAAAAGTAACCAGTCAAAGCAACTTAAAAGAACATGTAATCGATTCTTTAGATTATTTAAAAACTCACAAAGATTACAACTCTCTGATTTCAGAAATTGACACCATTCAAAAAAAACTTTATAAAATTGGCTATTTTGAAAACCTATATGAAACAACTAAAATTAATGACTCAACCTATCAGGCTAAATTTCAACTAAAAAAAAAATATAGGTATATACATATATATTATGACAAAAATTTAGTTGCTCCATCTATCCTTAATTATGTTTCGAAACAAGTTAATGACTCCTTTTTTATTTTACCCGTAAATAAGATTGAGAGTGCTTTACATATCATTAATTCGAAACTAGCAGAAAATGGCTATCCATTTTCAAAATTACACTTAACTAACATTCGCTCAGATAACGAAACAAATTTAAAAGCAGATTTAGTAATTAACGACACTACCGAAAAACGCGTTATTAGCGCTATTAAAATAAAAGGCTATGAGAAATTTCCAGAATCTTTTTTAAGGTACTATTTAAAAATCAAGCCCAATCAACCTTTTAATTTAAGTCTTATAAAATCAAAAACCGAACAATTAAACAACTTACGCTTCGCCAATCAAATTAAAACACCCGAAGTTTTATTCACCAAAGATTCTACTAACCTATATATGTATATTGAAAAATCAAAAAGCAATATCTTTGATGGGTTTTTGGGTTTTGGAACAAATGAGGCAACCAACAAAATAGATCTTAACGGATATTTAAACTTAAATCTAACCAATAATTTAAATTACGGGGAGTCATTCAGCTTACTTTATAAAAGTACCCAGAATCAACAAAAAAAGTTTGAAATTAACGTAACATTACCTTATCTATTAAAAACTCCCATTGGCGTAGAATTCCAACTTCATATTTTTAAACAAGACTCTACATTTACAACCGTTAATCAAGCCGCTAAACTTCATTATCAAATAAATACACAGCATAATATATTTACAGGTATTAAAACAACTGAATCCAACAATCTATTAAACCTAAATACTACTGCCAATTTTGAGGATTATAAATCTAACTTTATAACTTTTGGATATGAATTCACAAAACCACAAGTCCATAGTTTGTTATTTCCAATAAATTCTGATATACTTATTGAAACAGGATTTGGACAAAGAAAACATCTTGACACAACAGAAAAACAAACCTTAATAAGCTTTGATGCGTTTAAAATAATAAACCTAAACAGAAAAAATAGTATTTATACAAGGCTTGTTGGAGCTAATCTCATTTCTAACACGTATTTTGAAAATGAATTATCAAGGTTTGGAGGTATCAATTCCATACGTGGTTTTAACGAGAATAGCTTGTTGGCAACGTCATACGCCTTGATAAACTCAGAATATAGATTACAATTAAGCAACACCATATATATACACTCTATTATTGATGTAGGGTATCTGGAAAACAAAATAACCAAAACCAATAAAAAACTAACAGGTTTTGGTTTTGGTTTCGGCATTTTATCCAACGCTGGCTTATTCAAATTAAATTACGCTAATGGAAGAAGTCAAGGCCAAGTTTTTAAATTCTCAAATTCACAGGTACATATTAGTTTAACCTCTAATTTTTAGCGTTTAATATTACTATTCTGATTTTTTTCTAAAGAAATACCAAATTTTAACCATTTTTTATTGTTTAATTAACTTTTTATTATGATTTTTGGCATTGACTAATTCAAATAATTATAAAATGAAAACAAAGTTTAGTGGAATTCTAACGCTACTACTAGCGTTTGTTGTGCAACTAACGTTCGCACAAGAAAAAACGATTTCAGGTGTCATATCAGATAATTCTGGTTTACCGATTCCTGGAGTAAACATTATAATTAAGGGTACTACAACAGGTACACAGTCAGATTTTGATGGTAAATATACTCTCAAAGCAAAATCTGGTGATGTATTATCCTTCTCCTACTTGGGTTTAAAAACACAAGAAGTTGTTGTTGGCACTTCTAATACGATAAGTATTACCATGTTAGAGGATGCTGCTACGCTTGACGAAATTGTTGTTACAGCATTAGGTATTAAAAGAAATGCAAAAGAGTTATCGTATTCGGTTTCTAGCTTAAAAACTGATGATATTACCCAAACAAAAGCAGTAAATGTAGCGACTGCTATGGTTGGTAAGATAGCTGGTTTACAAATTAATACAACCAACAGTGGTGTTAACCCAGGCACAAGAGTTGTGTTAAGAGGTAACAGATCGCTACTCGGTAATAACCAAGCATTGGTTGTAGTTGATGGTTTTCCATCTTCTCGTGGTGTTTTAGACAGAATTAACCCCAACGATATTGAAAATATTAGTGTTCTTAAAGGAGCGAACGCAGCTGCCTTATATGGGTCTGATGCTGCTAATGGTGTTGTTCTTGTAACTACCAAATTAGGTAAAGGTCCTTTAAAAGTTTCTTATTTTGGTAATTACCAAGTTGATAATGTATCCTATTTACCAGAAGTTCAGGAAGAATTTGGTGTTGGTGGATTTCCTGATGGTACTTTATATCCTCTAGAGAATGTTGCTTGGGGACCTCGTTTTGATGGAAGATTAGTGCCAGCAAGTGAAACATTAGACAATGGTGAAGTTTGGGAAGTACCTTACTCTCCAATTAAAAATCATTATAAAAATTTCTTCCAAACTGGTAGTACCATAAGACATGGTGTTAGTGTTAGTGGTGGAGATGATGACAATACATTCTTCATGTCTATTGATCAAACAAATGTTACTGGAACTGTGCCTAAAGATGCTTACAACCGAACAAATTTCAGATTAAAAGGTAGCAAATCTTTAAACAATTTAAACGTAGGTGGTAACTTATCGTTCTACAGATCACACAGTAACACAGTGGGTGCTGGTGGTAGACAAAATAGACCTGTATATTGGAACGTCTTTAATACGCCATTACACATACCATTTGATCAAATAAAAAATTGGAGAACAGGTAAGTTTACTAGAAATGAGGTATCTTATTTTAGATTTTATGAAAACCCTTATTTCATAATTGATACACAAAGAGAAAAAAATGATCTTACTGAATTTAATGTACTTGCATTTGCTGATTACAAAATAACTGATTGGCTTACAGCTTCATTAAACATTGGTTACACAGGAACATCAAGTTCATTTAAGCGTGAATTTGGTGCTTACACATACGCATTTCATTTACAAAATACGTACTCAGAAATGGATCCTTATGGAGCTAGAACAGCTGACGCTGTAGGTAATTCATCAAGAACAAATAGTGATTTCTTATTGAAATTTAATAAAGATCTTTCGGAAGATTTTAATCTTAAATTAACTGCAGGTCAAAACACAAGAATAGAAAGTTCTAAAAATGTTAACGTAGCAGGAAATGATTTAATTATCCCTGATTTTTACAACGTTTCTACAAGAACTGGTGATTTAACTGGTGGTGAGTCATCTACTAACTACAGAAAGTTAGGAGTTTACGGGGAGTTAACACTTGGTTTTAGAGATTATTTATTTTTAACTGGTACAGCTAGAAATGACTGGTCATCTACTTTACCAAAAGACAATAACTCCTTTTTCTATTCTGGAGCTGGTATTTCTTTCATTGCTACCGATGCGATTCCTAGTTTAGTTAGCGATCAAGGATTAAACTATCTAAAAGCAAGTTTTAGTATGTCTAAAACAGGTAATGACCCTGGATTATATCAAACACAAGGCATATTTTTTGCTCCAGGAAATTTCCCATATGGTTCTACAGTAGGGTTAAGTCAATCGTCTCAAGTACCTGCTCCAGGTTTAAGCCCAGAGTTTACGAAGTCAGTTGAAGCTGGACTAGAATTAGGATTTTTTAAGAATAGATTTTTATTAAATCTTACTGCATACCAAACAAACACAACAGACCAAATAGTTCCTATAAATATTTCATTAGCTTCTGGTGCTTCAAGTCTTGTAACTAATATTGGAGAAATTCAAAATCAAGGTTTAGAAGTTGAAGCCAAAGGAACTATTTTTAGTAGCCAAGATTTTAAGTGGGATCTAGGACTTAACTGGTCTACTATCAAATCAGAAGTAATTTCATTAGCAGATGGTGTTGATGAAGTGGCCCTACCAAATTATTATGCTGACGGCGCTGGTTATGGAGTAGAGCTCGTAGCTGCCGTAGGACAACCTTACCCTATGCTTAAAACAAGCGATTATCTTAGAGATCCAGAAGGACGCGTTATAGTTGGTGCAGATGGTGATCCTATTCAAGACACCCAAAATCAATATCAAGGAAAAACTAATCCAGATTATATTCTTGGCTTAAACACAACTTTCCGTTATAAAAATTGGAGTTTATATGCTGTTGCAGATTATAGAACAGGGCATGTATTCTACAATAATATTGTAGATGCCCTTAATTTTACTGGTTTAGCAAAACATAATGCTACTTCAGGAAGACAACCTTTTGTATTCCCTAATTCATCTTACTCTGATGGGAATGGTGGTTATATTGCCAATACCAACAGATTAACAACTGGTGGCGGTAATGCTTTTTGGGATGACTATGGTAATGTAAAATCAAACTATGTAACCGATGCCACAACGCTTAAATTAAGAGAGGTTTCATTAAATTATACGTTTGATGGAAAAACTTTAGATGCTATTGGAGCAAATAGTTTAGTTATAGGTGTCTATGGTAGAAATCTATTAATGTTTAGACCAAAAGACAATGTTACTACAGATCCTGAATTTAACTTTACCACAGGAAATTCTGTTGGTTTTGGTACTCAAGATCAAACCGCTCCAACAAGACAGTTTGGTATGAGTGTAAATGTAACATTCTAAAAAAAATAAAAATGAAAAATATACAAATGAAAAAACCGATTCTATTATTGTTCGTAATAGCACTACTTAGTGTAAGTTGCAATGATTTCTTGGACGTTAACGATAACCCTAACAATCCAGCAATTTCTACACCAAGTTTAACATTACCTGTGGCGCAACAAAGCTTCGCTGCATTAAACGCAAGAACCATGACCTATCTAGGTAATTTCTTAGTGGTTAATTGGGCCACACCATCTAACTGGTCTGCAAATCAAATTTATTGTAGGTATAATTTTACTTCGGCTGATTTTGCAACTATTTTTGAAACTTCTTACTCAGATATCTTTAAAAATTTAACATATGTTGAAAACTATGAAGATCCTACTGGAGCTGTAGATTATAGTAATTATAAAGCCATTTCTAAAATAATCAAAGGTTTTCAATATCAATTATTGGTAGATTTATATGGAGATATTCCTTATTCTGAAGCGAACTTAAGAGGTGATAATACAACGCCTGCTTATGATGATGCTGAAACAGTTTATAAAAGTGTTATTGATGATTTAGCTGCTGCAGTTGATTTGATTCAAAATGCACCAGACAATGCTGAGGATCCAGGTTCTCAAGATATCATTTTTGGTGGCAACATGGACCATTGGATTGAATTTGCAAACACTATTAAATTAAGAATGTTAGTCCGTTTAAGTAATACTGGTCAAGACAGTTATATTACGACTCAAATTGCATCTATAAACGCCAATGGAGGCGGCTATATCACATCAGATGTGGTTGCTAATCCTGGTTACACTTCTTCTGCAAATTTACAAAATCCTTTTTGGGATTATTTCCGTCAACCTACAACAGGAAATCAAACAGATAGAGGTGATTATACTGTAGCAGCAGAATATGGCATAAATTTTTTAAATGCTAATAATGACCCTCGAGTAGAATATTTATATGCAGCATCATCTACTGGTGGAAATTATAAAGGCGCTCCTCAAATTACTACATTACCAGGAACTGGATATACATCAAATGACTTAGCAAAAGTGGGGCCAGGACTTTTAAAAAGTGCGGATCAAGATCAGGTGATAATGTCTTTATCAGAAGCTCTATTTATCCAAGCTGAAGCAACAACAACAGCTCGAGGATATTTACCTGGGGGCGATGCAGCTGCCCAAGCATTATATGAGTCTGCTATAGAAGAATCTTTTGTTGCTTTAGGTGTAACTGATGCAGTAACTGAAGCTCAGGCTTATTATGATCAAGATATTGCAAATATAACATGGGACTCTTCACCCAATAAAATTGAAGCAATCATGACTCAAAAATGGATTGCATTAAATGGTACTTCTTCTATTGAGTCTTGGATTGATTTAACAAGAACAGGTTATCCTTCAGGTTTACCTATTCCAGTAGAATCTGGTGGTGTAAGACCATTAAGATTATTATACCCAGCTTCTGAAGTTGCAAGAAATAGTGCTAATGTACCTGCGCAAACTCAAGATGCCGTGTTTACTAACGCTCCTTTTTGGAAATAAAAAATTGAAAAATGAAAAATATGAAAAAATTTAATATAGTTAGAATCTTTATGGTTCTTGCCGTAGGTGGTTTAGTCACCTTAAATTCATGTGATACATTGATAGATCCAGCCGTAACTGATTTTGGTACAGGTCCTATCTTGGCTCAATTTGAAAAATCTAGTATTACAGCCAACTTTCTTTCTGATGGTTCAGTTGCAACCTATGATATTCCAATTACAATTGTAGGTGGTAGAAACGTCCCTATTGATCAACCTGTTGATATTACAATAAGTGTTGATCCAAGTTCAACGGCTACAGAGGGTGTTGAATATTCTTTAGTGAGCACAACGTATACTATTCCAGCTGGTCAAATGTTTGTTGATGCCCAAATTCAAGTGCCTACAGATAATCTTGACCCATTTGATGCTAAAACCTTGGTTTTAAAAATTGATTCTTCATCGCAAGGTGTATCAGAATCTAATAAAACAGCTGTAACGCTTCAAGCAGTTTGCCCACTTGATCTTAGTGGGTTTGTGGGAACTTATACTGCTGTTAACACTCGTTTTGCAGATCCGTTAACTGCTACTGTAGCATTAGGACCTGTGGCTAACTCACTATTAATTACAAACACTGATGGTTATGGAGATGACGAGGTAGTCGTAGTATTAAGTACAGATGTTGTTAATCCAACAATGACATATGCTAGTGAAGAAAATGACGCTGTTATATATGTCAATTCATCATATGGAGATGTTTGGGCAACAACAATTACTCCAGATGTGTCAACCTATAATTCTTGTGATTATTCTATGATATTAGAGTACAAGAGATGTGTTAGTATTGGATGTTTTGGTGGTAGTAGAGTTATAACTATGACTAAAAATTAAGTCAATAAACAAATAAATCGTTCTTTAGAACAACCATTAAAGACTGCCTTACATAAGGCAGTCTTTTTTTATTTAATCAATATACAACGAAATTAGTTCTTTTATTTACCTTTACCCCATGCAAGAACAAACACAAATTTTTGGAATTAGAGCGGTTATAGAAGCAATTAATGCTCGAGAAACTATTGATAAAGTCTTTCTTCAAAAAGGATTAAAAGGAGAATTATTTACTGAGTTAGAAAGTCTTCTGAGGAAGAAAAGTATTAATTCATCGTATGTGCCAGTTGAAAAACTTAATAGATTAACAAAAAACAATCACCAAGGTGTTGTTGCTCAAATTTCCCCTATTGAATTTCACGATTTAGAGAATCTTGTTTTGAGTGTTATGGAATCTGGAAAAACACCTTTATTTTTACTGCTTGATCAATTAAGCGATGTTAGAAATTTTGGTGCCATTATTAGAACTGCGGAATGTACAGGTGTCAATGGCATTGTGATACAAAAAAAGGGAGGTGCTCCTGTAAATGGTGACACGATTAAAACAAGTGCTGGTGCTGTTTTTAAAGTTCCTATTTGTAAAGTAGACCATATTAAAGACGCTGTATTTTATATGCAAGCCTCAGGTATCAAAGTGATTGCAGCCACTGAAAAAACCAACAACACACTTTACGATGTCTCTTTTAAAGAACCTTGTGCTATTATAATGGGGTCTGAAGACCGCGGTATCAACCCATCAATTTTAAAAGTGGTAGATGATAAAGCTAAACTGCCCTTGCTTGGAGACATAGAATCCTTAAATGTATCTGTTGCGTGTGGTGCTTTTTTATATGAGGCTGTTAGGCAGAGACTGAGTTAGACTTAAAAATTAAAAAATAATAATCTCTTAACTATTTTCAGTATTATTCTTTTTATAAATGTAGTTTATTTCGGGTTGCTCCTGCTCTACTTCTGTCTCTAAATTTTCTATTTCAATAAAATTTCCGTCTTTATCAAAGTGTTTTAAAAAAGGGTCGTTGTCTTCATTATAATGGTCCTGCTCCCATACATATTTTTTAGGCTTCGCAATTTCTCTTTTAAAGAATACCGCAAAAAACAAACCTGTTAGTAAACCAGATAAATGACCTTCCCATGAAATAGTCTCATCTACTGGAAACACATACCATATCATGCTTCCATAAAGAAAAATAACTAAAAGTGACAATGCTACAAGCCTGTAATATTTGGTAAAAACACCTTTAAAAAACATAAAACTAAATAACACATATATTAATCCGCTGGCACCAATATGATAGGAAGACCTACCGATACACCAGGTTAAAAAACCAGAGATTAAAATCCCGTAAATAATGACTTTCCATGCTATTGGTTTATAGAAATAAAACAAGGCCATTGATAATACAAACAAGGGAATGGTATTATGATATATATGTTGAATACTTCCATGTATAAACGGGCTAAAAATAATCCCTCTTAATCCTTTAAGAGTTTGCGGATAAATACCGTATTTACTGAAGTTGACATGATATTGAATTTCAAACGTAAACACCGTCCAAATAATAAGCACAAAAAATAATGGGTATATTATGACGCCTCTATAGAATTTAAAATGGTCTTGATTATTCATTAATTTAAATATAGCAAATAATTAACCAACTTGGTGCTGGGTGCTAAATTGGCAGATTTACCAGCGTGAGGGATTGAAGCCCTTTGACTGCGCTCAGGACAAGCTAATCCCTTTTTTGTTTTTCTAAAAAAAGATATAGCGTAAAGCCAGACTCCGCTTTTTTGCGGGGCACGCCCAAAAAATTTATTAGCATAGAGATTACTTTTTGCAACGGAATTGTTTTAATTTTACAATTATGAATGAACCATTAGCTGAACGTTTACGGCCTCAAACTTTAGATGACTATGTGAGTCAGACCCATCTGGTTGGCAAACAAGGTGCGTTAACTCGGCACATAAAACAAGGACTTATTCCATCCATGCTTTTATGGGGACCTCCTGGAACGGGTAAAACCACGCTTGCTAACATTATAGCTATCGAATCTGGCAGACCATTTTATACACTTAGTGCCATTAATTCGGGGGTGAAGGACGTTAGAGATGTTATTGATAAAGCGAAACAGAGTGGCGGATTATTTACCACAAAAAACCCTATTTTATTCATTGATGAAATCCATCGCTTTAGTAAATCGCAACAAGATTCCTTATTGCAAGCTGTAGAAAAGGGTTGGATAACTTTAATTGGTGCTACTACCGAGAATCCTAGTTTTGAGGTTATTCCTGCATTATTATCTCGTTGTCAAGTGTATATATTAAATGCCTTTAGCAAAAGCGATTTAGAGACACTTTTAAAGCGGGCTATTGAACAAGATGATACAATCTCTAAAAAAAACATTAAACTACAGGAAACTAATGCCTTAATAAGACTTTCTGGCGGTGATGCCAGAAAATTATTAAATATTTTTGAACTGATTGTGAATGCTGATTCCAGTAACGAAATTATTATTACTGATGAAATTGTTTTGAAAAAGGTTCAAAATAATACGGTGCGATATGATAAAACTGGTGAGCAACACTATGATATTATTTCAGCCTTTATAAAATCAATTCGTGGAAGCGACCCTAATGCTGCCATATATTGGTTAGCCAGAATGATTGAAGGTGGTGAAGATGTTAAATTTATAGCTAGACGTTTACTTATTTTGGCAAGTGAAGATATAGGCAATGCAAATCCTACAGCCCTAGTTATTGCCAATAACTCATTTCAAGCTGTATCAACCATTGGATATCCTGAATCTCGAATCATTTTAAGTCAATGTGCTACTTATTTAGCCTGTTCTCCAAAAAGTAATGCTGCTTATATGGCAATTGGTAAAGCTCAGCAATTAGTTAAAGAAACAGGTGATTTATCGGTTCCGATAGATTTAAGAAATGCACCAACTAAACTAATGAAAGAATTGGGGTATGGTGATACGTATAAATACGCTCACAACTACGAAAATAATTTTGCCAATCAAGAATTTATGCCAGATGATATAAAAGGCACTAAACTTTATGACCCTGGTAATAATGCCAGAGAAAAAGCACATCGTGATTTTTTAAAACAACGTTGGAATGATAAATATGAATATTAAAAGAGGTTTAAAACTTAATATTTAATGATTTTTGTTTTAAAGTACCATTCTCGTAATATTCAAGAATCCATTGACCATCTTTATTAAGTAAAGTTCCATTCAAACCTTCTACCAAAAACACATTTTCTAAACTTGTTTTTTTTATTTTATAAACCACCTTTGGCGAACTATCTACCAATTGAAAACCATTATCAATAGCTTGAGCATATAACACATCTGAAACGGATGTTTCTGGTTGAGCTACTTTAGGTGTCTCTGTTTTTACCGGTGTTTGAATTGTTTTCTCTTGAACCACTTCCGTTTTAGGGACTTCCATTTTAGAGGCTTCTGATTCTACTTCAGTTTCTTTCTTAGCTTTTAGAGCTTGAAGTTCTTCTTTTAATTGTTGTATCTCTTGGGCTGCCTCAGCAGTATCATTCGTTTCATCTTTAGCTTCTGCAACCGCATCGTTCTTTTTTGGAACATAGTTATAATTAATAGTCTCGAATGATTTAAAAGCATCTCTTAAAGCCTCATTATAAGCCTTACTATATTCCTTTTCCCTACTTTCGCCAGTTTGAGTTGTATATACTATCTGATCATTACAATCCTTTAACTCTACATTTAACTTCGTTTTAAAAAGCCCTGAATCTTTGATAACATCCGATTTTAAAGCTAAACATCTATTTTTAATTAATTCATCAGGATAATTATCACCTTCCATCAAGGTTTCAAATCCATATTTATTAAACAAAAACTTAGTCAATTCGTTTAACCTGTATTGATTTGCTTCCTTTAAGAATTCATATTTTTTTGGAACAATAACATACTTGTAATCATTTAAATTTGACTGTGCGAATGTGTTTGAAATAACAAATAATACGGTTAGTATTGTAAAA
>TARA_R110002033_G_scaffold167367_2_pt1 | contig 11584 bp, 9 predicted proteins | sample TARA_R110002033 | Tara Oceans TARA_R110002033 (sample SAMEA4397051) | marine metagenome | biome: Polar Biome; feature: [SRF] surface water layer (ENVO:00010504); material: water (ENVO:00002006), including particulate matter (ENVO:01000060) such as... | depth 5 m
AAAATCTAAAATTAATAGGATTTTGTTTAAACAATTGTATCCATGCCAACCTAAGAAAACGTGACTTCCCCAGTGGTGTTTTCTGAATAACCCAACTGTTTAACCCATCATAAGGATCCCAGCCTTTAAAATTTTCCTGTTCACAGTATGTTTTTAATTTTTGGAAGCTATTTTTCAAAACATTCATCCTACTAATTTACCTCAACTTTTTAATTAAATGTTTATATCTCCTGAGGCAATCCTGTTGCTAACGAATCTAATACCTTAAATGTGGTTATGGTAGTTAGGTAAATAGATTCAAAAGGAATGGGAGCATTTATGTTTTCGGTTAAGGCTTTTATAAATGCCGTTACTTCCTGCTTATGTCCTTTTCCGTCAAATTTCAGCTTTACAAGTTTATTTCCTTTGTGCAAATCGCCACTTTTAAAATCGTGAATTCTTCCTACTTTCCCTCCAGAAAACACTTCAACTAATTCTTTTGGAAGCGATTTATCTCCATTTCCTAAATACATCAAATTTCCAATAGAGCCGTCTTCAAAGGAAACCGTAATAGAAATATTATCTTCCGCAGTAAGATTGCTATTTTCTGTTTTTATACTCGCCGCATATACTTTTACAGGTTTTGAATCTGTGAAATATTGCATCAAATCTATAAAATGACACATTTCTCCAATAATTCTTCCGCCACCAATGTTTTTATTTTGAGTCCAATGATCTTTTGGAATAAAGCCTGCATTTACACGAATGTTCACCACTTTTGGTTCGCCATTACCAGCAAATTCTGACTTTATCTTCTCAGCAATTGGGGAAAATCTTCGGTTGAAGCCGACCATCAATTTTTGGTTGCTTTCAGAATAAACCTTTTTAACTTCCTCTAATTCGTTATAATTCATCGCTAAGGGTTTTTCAACAAAAACATTTTTTCCTGCTTTTAGGGCTTCCATAGCATATGAAGCATGGCTGTTGTGTGGCGTTGCAATGAAAACTGTATTGATTTCGGCATTATTCAAAATATCCTGTGCTTCGGAAGAAGCATTGCTGAATCCGAATTTCTGGGCCACATTTTTTGCAGTAATTCCTTTGGTTGTAACAACCGTATCAAGGGAAGCTCCTTCTTTTTTGGTATAAGGAATCAAATAGCTCTGTGCAAAACTTCCAGCACCAATAAAACCGATATTTACACTTGAAACGACATTTGACTTTACTGAAACAAGCGATGTCTTTTTCGTTTCACTTTCGGGATATGACAGTAGAATGCCAATATGCGGTTCCTCCACTTTGCCCAAGACAATGTCGTAGGCTTTTTCAGCTTCGGAAATGTCAAAAGTATGTGTGATTAGGTCTTTAAGTTTTATGGTACCTTGGGAAATGAGGTCCATAAAGGTTTCCATATTGCGTTGCTCAGTGTAGCGAACGTAAGCAAAAGGATAATCGTGACCATCCTCCTCGTAGATATTATCATATCTGCCTGGGCCATAAGAGCAAGACATTTTTAGTTCCAGTTCTTTTCTATAAAAGTCCGGATCGCGTGGAATATCCATTTTTACGGCTCCTACAACAATTACTTTTCCTTTTTTTCTACTAATTACTGCAGAAAGTTCTATAGGGTCGTTACTTGGAGCAGCGGCTGTAATAATTACACTATCAAAACCGTGTCCTTTAGTGAAATTATCTGCTGCTGTAAGAAAGTTTGAATCGTTTCGTAATAAGGCTTGTTCTGCACCACTTTTTTTAGCTAATGCTACGAGTCCTGCTGAAAGATCTGTGCCAAACACTTGGCACCCATTCGCCTTTAACAATTGAACGGTTAATTGGCCTAAAAGACCTAAACCAATAACACATACTTTATCACCCAATCTTGGTTCAGCTTGTCGCACTCCTTGAAGAGCAATAGCGCCTAAGGTTGTAAAACTGGCCTCTTCAAAGCTAACATTATCTGGTATTTTTACAACTAAATTTTGTGGAATACTTACTACTTCTGCATGCGAAGCGTAGTCTTGTCCTGCACAAGCAACGCGATCGCTAGGTTTAAACTTACCACCACTGTCCATAGAAGCAGCTACAACGCCTGATGTGCTATATCCAAGTGCTTTTAAAGAGTCTAATTTGGTTTTTACCTTATCTAGAGTCGCTTTTAAGCCTTCTTTTTTAATGTTTTGGAGTACTTGCGCCACAAGATCAGGGCGTTGTTTCGCTTTCCCTATAAGGCTTGCCTTTCCAACTTTTACGGTACCTCTTTCGGTTCCTGCACTTATTAAAGAGAATTTGTTCTCCACAAGTACCATGTTTTCCGAAATGGAAGGGTTTGGAACCTCATCTACATATAGTTCTCCCGTTTTAAAGTTTTGGATTACTTGTTTCATATAATTTACTGTTATTGCTTTTTATTAAAAATTTTAAACATAAAATAATTAGTGCAAATTTAACTATTAAATTACAGTTCCAAACTTAAAATTATTAATTTAGCGTTTTGTAAAAAACTCGTAATAAATTACGCTTCTATATGGAACACTATAAAAAAGAATACTTCGAATGGCAGAAAAATCATGGCGAATTTGGTGGTATTTCCAACTTGTTTAAATTTAGGAGTTACATTAACAAGGATGACAATGTAATTGATTTTGGATCGGGAGGCGGATATTTATTATATAACATAGAATGTAAGAATAAAATTGGAATAGAAATTAATGATGTTGCTAGAGATTTTTCAATTAAAAATGGGGTTCATTCTGTCAAAAGTCCAAATGAAATTGATGATGATTGGGCAGATATTATTATTTCAAATCACGCACTTGAACATACGGAAAACCCTTTGTTCGAATTAAAAAGATTACATAATAAGCTTAAAAAAAACGGTAAAATAGTGTTTGTTGTACCTCATGAGAAAAGGAAAAAATACAATCCAGATAACATACACCAACATTTCTTTACATGGGCAGAGATTAATTTAGGTAATTTATTTAATCATGCTGGTTATAGGGTTTTAAAAGTAGAAGATTTAAAATATACGAATTTACCTAAATTCAGAACAATGAGAAAATTATTAGGCCCTAATTTATTCTTTATCTCTGGAAAGGTTTACCACTTTTTTAGATCAATGTTTAGCTTCTTATACAAAAGTGACATATCACAAATAAGAATTGTCGCTGAAAAAAATTAACTTTTTTTTTATTCTTTTTTAAAGCAGATAGGCTATAATTTTTATACTTGATACAACATTATTTAAGATATTATTGACCTATAAAGCTCTATAAAAGTGTTTCTATCAGTTATAGGTATATGTTTTTTTGTGGTTGTTTTTTCTTCCTTGTTCAGGGTGTCTCTAATTTTTAAAAACAAATCCTCACTATTTCTGTTTTTAAATAAAATTGCTCCTTCTGGTCTATTTGTTGCATCTGAAGCAATTATTGGGCGCTTTAAGTATAGCGCTTCTCTTACTGTTAAAGCATCTCCATCTGTATTTGTGGCTCTGACAACCAAATCACTTTCTATCATTAGTCTTACAAATGATACTGGGTATGGGATTAAAGTAATTATTTTATCAAGAGTTTCCTCTTTTATGATTTTAGAATAAAAATCGAACAAATTCAATTTTTTATCCATTGAAGCAACAATAAAAATTATCTTATAATTCTGCTTCTCTCTTTTTATTTCTCGTGCTACATTAATTAATAAATCTAGTCCATACAAATCTTCGTTATTGTGCAAAACCAATTTAAAAGCATTATTTATAATTATTTTTTTGAATTTGTTTTGCTGTAATATGTTTAAGATTTCTAAAGGTAACTTCTCCTCTCTTTCAATGTTTGGTGGAATAAAAGCATGAGCAACAACGCTTTTTTTTATTTTTAATTTTTTTGAAATCTCATTATTTACAACAACAACGTTTGATGTGAGCAATAAAAATTTTCGAGTGAGCCTTACTGAAAAACTTGTAGTAAGATTACTAAGTGAATGAATTGTAACAATTATTTTCTTCCTAAATAAAAATCCAACAAATATGTGCAAACATCTTAGCCACCATATTCCTGAATGAATATGAATAATTTCAGCATTATTAATTAATCGAATATATTCAAAAACATTAATTCTTCTTAAATTATAGACTTCTTGATTTGTTAATAATGGTGATTCGTCTATAAAGGAAAAGTTGTAATGATCTTTTAACAAATCAGATAATCGTTTTATGTGAACGCTTACTCCTCCAATAGCTGAATATGGGCCAATTTGTAAATAGTTTTTTTTCACTTGCTATTAATAATTTTATTGTTCTTTATTACGATCATTGAGCTCAAAAAAGCAAAAAGCACTATACCACTATGGCGTTCTAATATCGATTCTGTACACATAAATATCATAAAAACCAAAATAATAGATAATCCCATTATATCTTTAGCTTGTATGCATTTCTTAATAGCTACATAAAAAATCAACAATAGCAAAAATAACCCCGTAAAACCAAAAAACAAGGTGGTTTCTAAATATTGATTGTGTGCATTATATTTTTTTAAATACCCAGTTTTGAAATTGAGCTTTAAGTATTCTTTATATAAAGCTGTATGTCCATCTCCTGTTCCAGATCCTAAAAATATATTTTCATTTCCAATTCTATGAATAACCCCTTCCCAATGTACTGCTCTAGAGTCTACATCTGAAATATCCACTCCTTCCTGCGATTTAGGATAAAATCTTTTTTGAAAATTTGGTGTAAGATATACTAACAAAAAGGAAAAACACATAACCAAAAGCAACAAACTTTTAGTCAATGATAACTTTTCTTTAATCTGAAATTGAAATACATAAATAATCAATACTATTATTAATCCTAAAATACTAATCCGAGTACTAAGCATGTATAGCACTATTAGTAAGAATGAAAGTAACAGTGCCAAAAAAACATTCTTCTTTAAAGACAACTTCTTTATGTCGTATATAAAATCTGTAATTGCTATAATTATAAATAACGCAAAATAGGTGGTGTGTTTATCCAATATCTTCTCAAATTGTTCATAAAAGAAGTAATTCCCAAAATTATTTATTAGAAAAAAAACAGCTTTAGACAGTGCGAAAAGAGCTGCAATGACAACTGAATAACTAAAATACTTTAATATAGTTAAATAATCGTTTTCTTTAATGTCAATTGATAAAAATATAAGGGGGAAAACTAGAAAAGGAAGGCTTTGTTTTAAATTTTTAAGGCCTTCGTCCATATTACTAGTATATAGTAACCCCAATAATGATAACCAAAAAACAGAACTTAATAAGAAAAAAAGAGGCAATTGTCTTTTTAGATTTTGAGTTTTATTATGGAGTGTGGTATAGAATATCCAAGATATAAAACATAAAATTATTCCAATAGAATTAAGATTATACTTAGGAAAAGGCAATGTAATTAAAACTAAAGTTAAACTCCAATAGAAAAAATATCCTCTGAGGCTAGTTAATGTTTTCATTGCAACCTTTTTAAAATGAGATTAGAGAGCAAAGAATGTCCGTACTCATTAAGATGAACTCCATCTTCTTGTAAATACCCTCGCTTATCTTTCAGATAATTATACAAGTCAATAACAACAACATTTTCATACTCATAAGAGCATTTCTTTAAAATATCGTTTAAGGATTTGTTATATTCTTCGAAAGAAAAAATTGGTGATGGAGGTAGAGTAATTACAAATATGCCTTTTGTAATAGGTCTAGACGAAAGTATCTCATATATTTTGCAAACAGACTTTGAAATTACAGATTTATCCGTTTTCTTATCATGTGCCCCTAAAAAAAGAATATAATATTGTGTTTCTTCAGTGTTATTAATATTGTCTAATATTTTTTCAATATTAATAAAAGTTTCAGCTTCACAGGGGTAACCATAAACATCTTTTTTTGCTCCTTTAAAACAAATATTCCTATTTTTAATCGATAAATTCTTTCTAAACTCTCTTCCATCCCTCCAAAGCATTTGGGAATCTCCAATTGTTGTTGTTGTTATACTTCCCCTTTGTTTTAATGGTAAGTCTACTATTTGAAATGTTGTTGTTGTTATTTTTAACTGAGGTGGCCCATTTAACCACTTTATCCCACTAAAAGCATAAATCGAATCTCTCTTTTTTATATTTGTTACCCTAAAAAAATGCTTTTTTTTATTCTTTAAACAAAAGGTTTGATTTGAGTTAACTCTTTTATCAGATAATTTAATTTCCAAATAATCAAGTGATATAGTATCAATGATAACGTTATCAACTGTTTCCAATAATTTAATATCGCTCCATGAATAATTAAGAGATAAAAACATTCTATCTGCATTAAAAATGAAATCACATAGCAGAAAAATCAAAATAACTATCCATGTAATTCTAAAAATTATTTTCCCAGGCATAATATTATTTTATAGTTTCACTAGTTGTCAAACTAAATGTTTTATTGTTATCTATGTAATAAATAGGATATATAAAAATCAACGAAGCTACTAAAAAAGCAATATTGTTTAAGGAGTAAGAAAACAATGAATCAAAAAATAATGCAAAATAAATTATAAATACAATTTTAAATTTATCCATTTTCCATTTTATAAAAAACAAGGGAGACAAAATAACTATAAGGTATAAAAGCCCTCCTATTAAACCCATTTCAACAAACAAATGAGGATAATAGGTGTCAGTTGTAGCGAGATTTGTTGTAAAATACCAATTAAAATTTACGTCTTTATATACTGGTGAATTATAAGAAACTGAAGAAGGTCCGCCAAAAGAACCGACTCCTCTACCAAAAAGATTAAAATGAGACAATTCTGTAAACATTACGCGGTATGATTCCGCTCTTGCTGAATTTCCTTCAGTAACATATTCCGTAATTCGATAAGAAAAATTTTCTCCCATGCTAACCAATGTTGAAGGTATTATAATCCAAGCAAGTAAAAACCCAAAAATGATAATTAAAATTAACTTTAACTTGTTGTTATACTCTAAAAATAATAAAACGAAAAATGTTCCTAAAGTTTTATAAGAAAAACTTAAGAACATAAATAAAACGAAAAAGAAAAGGATTAATCCTTTTCTTTTTCCTTTATAAAATTTTCTAGTTAAGAAAAAAGCAATTAAATTAATAAAGCTAAAAAGTCCAAAAAATGCAACAATTCCTGTAGCACGAATAATACCAGAGGTCGCATTATAATATCTACTTCCGTCTGGTCGATATAAATAAAACCATTGGTCTATTCCTTTCAACCAATAAATATAGTTTATAATCTGATATAGATCATTTATAAGCACAAAAAGGATAAAAACCCTTAAGAGTAATTTAAAATTAAACCGTATTGAAAAACTATAAAATAATATAACGATTGGAAAAAGGTATCTTATTCCCTCCGTTAGTGCGGCTTCAACATTGAATGAATGAATTATTCCATAGATAAAAAAAGGAATGAAAATGAAAAATGAAGATAAAAAATTATTATGATATTTTTTATAGAGTATTGAGTAAAAAAACATATGAAATACTGCAATAATTTTCAAAACACTAGACACTTCTTTAAAAGAAATTGTCAAAATTTCTGATAGAAAAATCAAAAAAAAAGGAAACAAAATAATCCAGTTTTTAAAAATATTTGTCCGCGATTTTGTTTTCACTATTATTCTCATACTTTAATCTAAAGTATTTCTTAGATAATTCTTATACAAGTTTTTAACAAAAAAGCTTATAACAAAAAAGCTTATGATATTTTGTAATACATAAGCTAAAGCAGCTCCTTTTGCTCCAAACCTAATATTTAACCAAAACATGAAAGGTATTGAAATTAAAAAAATAGCAAAAGAAGAGTAGGATACATACTTCATTTTTCCTAAACTTAGGAAACAGACGCCTTTAAGGGCATAAAAAGATTGAATGTACCAGCCTATTAACATTATTCTGAGTAAAGGAATAGCTTCATTATACTTGCTTCCAAATACGACTCCTATTAATAAGGGAAGAATGAACTCTGCAATGACAAAAATTAGAGTTGATATTATTATAAATCTAAATTCAAATTTTTTAAATTTTCGGGAAAAAGAAGAAACATCGTGTGATATTTCTGACATTTTTGGAATTATGAATTGCTGAACGCTAGTTGATACAATATTCAATCCTTGAATAATTATCAAAGCAAATGCATAATGACCAAACATTTCTCGATCAAATAAAATATAATTTGCTATAAAAAATCCTGAGTTAAGTTTAAACTGGTCAATTATCTGTGCAAAAAAAGCAGTCTTTGATAAGCTTATAATTTTTTTCTTTATCTCACAATAGTCTCTTGAAAATTGAGAAACAAATATGGCCATTCTTATATCATATATCAAAATTAACATAATAATAAACGTAGTTATTACCATTGATAAAACATACCCTTTTATAAAGAAGTAATAAGTAAGTCCTAATACAAAGAATGCAGAGACAAGTTTTAAAGCTAATATTAATCCACTAATTCTTTTAAATAAATCAATTGCCTGATAATATCTTATTAAAAGCATAACCACAACAGAAGGAATAATAATTAAGGAATATAAATGGAACCAAAAGATGAGATCCTTATTCTGTGAAATTAATCCAAAATATGCTATAACATTGAAAATTATAAAAACCGCAAATGAAAATACTAGAACATATTTAATTGCAAAACGTAATGAGTACTTCCTTAATTTTTCATTTTTATTCTCGGGAATAATTTTTAAAAGCGCAAAAATAACTCCACCGCCACCTAAGACAATAGCCATATTAATAAATGTCTCTATTGTTTTAATAATTCCAACATCCGATGGTGTCATTATTTTAGCTACTAATAAGTGAGAACCAAATACAATAAACTGTACGGAATAATTAGAAATAATAAGATGGAAAAACCCTTTCTTTTTAAGATCTAATAATAAAAGTAAAAATTTATCCAATTTAATTTAAAAATTCATTGGTTATTAATTTTATTCAAAACCCCACAAAAATCCAATACGACTTTATCCGCAGCTATCTCTAGGATTTTAAATTCATTATGTGCTACTAAAAAAACAATAATGTCAGCTTTTTTGGCAGCTTCTTTATAGTTGGTAATTTTAAACACCTTATGTTCAGTTATATTAGGCTCAACAATATAATATTCTTCATTATTGGCATTTTGTAATACTTTTTGTGTAATGTATTTTGCTGGTGATTCTCTTAAATCATCAATATTGGGTTTAAACGCTAATCCCATTAAAGCAATACTTGGTTTACGTCCGTGTTTTAACTCAAACTCTAATTTTGCTGTTTGCACTTTTTCTGCACACCAAAAAGACTTGTAATTATTAACCTCACGTGCGGTTCCAATAATTTTAGACTCCATTGGATAATCTGATACAATAAAATAAGGATCTACTGCAATGCAGTGCCCACCTACACCACAACCGGGTTGTAAAATATTTACTCTGGGGTGTTTGTTTGCTAATTTAATAAGCTCCCAAACATTAATATCAGCTTTATCACAAATCAATGAAAGTTCATTGGCAAAGGCAATCTGCACATCTCTTGATGAGTTTTCCACTAGCTTACACATCTCTGCTGTTCGTGCATTGGTTTTATGCAAACTCCCTTTTATAAATTGTTGATAAAAGGCCATTGCCTTTTCTGTTGCTTTAACATCCACACCACCAATAACACGATCATTATGAACCAACTCATACATCACGTTTCCTGGAAGCACGCGCTCTGGACAATAAGCAATATGCAACTGACCCTTTAGCTCTGGTCTTTCAGAATAGATTAAATGCATCATTTTCTCTGTGGTTCCCACGGGTGATGTCGATTCAATTATATACAAATCCTCAGGCTTCAATAAAGGCAGTATAGCTCTAGTTGCGGCTTCTACAAAAGAAATATCTGGCTCATTCTTTGCTTTAAAAGGTGTTGGCACTACAATAAGATACGTGTTTGCTTCAACGGGTGTTGTAGAGGCCTTTAAATATCCTTTATTAACGGCATTAGCTACAGCTTTATCTAATTCCGGTTCTACAATATGTATCTCCCCTCTGTTAATGGTCTCTACGACCTGTGGATTGATGTCAACACCATGTACATTTACTTTATTGGAGGCTATAAGTGCTGCTGTGGGCAATCCAATATACCCCAGCCCTATCATAACAACTTCTGGCTTATTCATTTTTTTATAAATTGAACTAAAAAGCAAAATGCTTTTTATAAATTTTTAATATAATTTACAATTCGACTACTTGCCTTACCATCTCCATAAGGATTGTGTAACCTACTCATGCTTATATAAGCCTCGTTATCGTTTAACAACCGATTTGCTTCTTTAAATATCGCTTCTTTATTGGTCCCTACCAACAATACGGTACCAATTTCAACAGCCTCTGGCCGTTCTGTTGTATCACGCATCACTAAAACGGGCTTCCCTAAACTTGGGGCTTCTTCCTGAACACCACCACTGTCTGTAATAATTAAATACGATTGGTTCATTAACCAAACAAATGCGGGGTACGACAAGGGGCTTATCAAACTTATATTATTTATATTTCCTAGTAATTCATACACTGGTTCTTGCACATTTGGATTTAAATGGACTGGATATATAATTTGAGTGTCTGAATTCTCCATTGCAATTTTTTTTAGCGCTGCACAAATATTAATAAAGCCTTGGCCATGGTTCTCTCTTCTGTGTCCTGTTACCAATACTAATTTCTTAGAATTATCTAAAATTTCTTTCAGAGATTCTACTTCCTTATCAGAATATTCAGTAGATGTTACTTTCTGAGCGCTAAATTGCAATGCATCGATAACGGTATTTCCAGTCACCAAAATAGTGGATTCAGAAATATTTTCATTCAATAAATTTTGTTTAGAAGTTGTTGTTGGAGAAAAATGAAAATCTGAAATAACCCCTGTTACAGATCTATTAATTTCTTCAGGAAAAGGAGCCCGTTTATTAAAGGTTCTTAAGCCCGCTTCTACATGACATACTTTTGCGCCTGAATAAAATGCGGCTAAACTTGCTGCCATTGTTGTAGTGGTATCGCCATGCACAAAAACATAGTCCGGTTTAAACTCTTCCAAAATTGGCTTCAACCCTGTGATAATATCAGCTGTTAAAGAATACAAATTTTGATTTGGTTTCATTAAATCCAAATCAAAATCAGGTACAATTTCAAAAAAAGTCAAAACTTGATCCAACATTTCTCTATGTTGAGCTGTTATACATACTCTTGTTTCAAAACTATTCTTATGTTTCAAAAATTCCTTTACCAGGGGTGCCATTTTAATAGCTTCTGGCCTAGTTCCAAATACAATTAGATTCTTCTTCATTTAGTTATGTGTTTTTAAAACACTAGATTTTGGGCGTTTGGCAAAAGTAATATAATTGTTAGCTTTAACAAGTTCAGTTTTACTTTTTAAATGATTTTCTAACAAAATTTGTTCTGCAAAATCATACCAAGTCATTACCTTTTCATCAGAAAAATGATATATTCCAAAATTGGTTTTTTTTTCTTTTATCAAGCCTAAAATATATTTTGATAAATTAACGGTGTCTGTAGGGCAACCTAATTGCTCATCTGTTACAAAAAGTTCA
>TARA_R110002033_G_scaffold156798_1_pt1 | contig 11566 bp, 13 predicted proteins | sample TARA_R110002033 | Tara Oceans TARA_R110002033 (sample SAMEA4397051) | marine metagenome | biome: Polar Biome; feature: [SRF] surface water layer (ENVO:00010504); material: water (ENVO:00002006), including particulate matter (ENVO:01000060) such as... | depth 5 m
TCGGTTTTTATTTGCTAAATTAGGTGCTTAAACATGCCACTAATCATACACAAATTCGATAAACGAACTTCAAAATTCAACAAATGAAAAAAATAAACTCCGTAGAAGAATACATTGAGGAAAACAATCAGTTTAGTGAAGCATTACAACTTTTACGCAATATCATAACGTCAACAGAACTTGAGGAAACCATAAAATGGAGTGCTCCAGTTTATACCATTAATGGTAAAAATGTTTTGGGTTTAGGTGCTTTTAAAAACCATTTTGGAGTTTGGTTTTTTAATGGTGTGTTTTTAAAGGATAAATATAACTTACTCGTAAACGCTCAAGAAAACAAAACGAAAGCCTTGAGGCAAATGCGTTTTGATTCCATAAATGGAATAGATAAAAATATGGTTTTAGCGTATGTAAAAGAAGCTATTGAAAATCAAAAATTAGGTAAGGAAATTAAACCTGAACGCTCTAAAAAAGAAGCTGTCATACCAAAAGAATTAAAACAACTTTTCGCTACAGATAGTAACTTGAAAAGTAGTTTTTATAATTTATCACTTTATATACAAAAGGAATACTGTGAGTATATCAGTTCTGCAAAACGTGAAGCCACCAAACAAACGCGTTTAGAAAAAATAACACCTATGATTTTACAGGGTGTGGGTTTAAATGATAAATATAAGAATTGTTAGTTGTTGGTTGTTGGTTGTTGGTTAAAACAAAAAAAGCCGCCATTTTTGGAAGCTTTTCAATTGCAAAAATTATAATTTTATTTTGTCTTTGCTGGTGCATTAAGTTTAGCACTCAATTCCATTGAAATTGAAGAGCGTTCAAACTTCACTTTACCAGACATAGTTTCTATGATACAACTGCCATCTTTATCGTTAAGTTCCAATACCTTACCGTGCATTCCGCTTTTGGTAATTACTCTATCGCCTTTTTTTAATTCGGCATTAAACTTTTTTTCTTTTTTAGCACGTTTCATTTGTGGTGCAATCATAAAGAAATACACAACTACAAACATTAATATAAACGGTAAAAAACTACCAATCCCTTCTCCCATAATATTTATTTATTTTTAATCGTGATTATGGCCTTCATGACCAGGTTGTGTACTAGATTTAGGTTTTTGAGCTGCAGAATTAATTATTGGCGAAGATACTGCTTGATTAGCACTAGTAGCCGGTGAATTAGGATCTGGTTTAACAAACGCCGTAATTTTTACTATTTCAGAACCTTTTTCTGTATTTGCAGTTACAGTAATTGATTTAGATACTTTATTAGTTCCGCTACCATTAAATTTCACAGAAAACTTTCCAGATTCTCCCGGTGCTAAAGGTTCTCTACTCCAATCTTGTGGCACTGTACACCCGCAAGAACTTTTAATATCTGTAATAACTAAAGGCGCATCACCTATGTTTGTATAAGAAAAGGTAGTTTCAACTGGCGTGTTTTTTTCAATTTCCCCAAAATCATGTTCCGTTTTATCAAACTCAATTACAGGAAATTTTGATGCCACTGCATCTCTTTCTGCTGCCGCTGCTACATTAGCTTCTTCTATTTTTTTTGCTGCATTTTCTTTACATGAAGTAAATGCAATTAAGCACAAAGCACTTAATCCTAATATTACTTTTTTCATTTTTAAACTATTTAATCAATTAAGTTGCAAAAATAGGAATTATTTCATCGATTTAAAACATTTATTAGAGATTCCCGTTCTCACATAAATTCACAATTACATTAATCCGCGTCCCACTTTTTTAAATGTTTCAGAAGCTTCATATTCTTTCACCAATTTATCTAAAATACCATTAATGAAAATGCTACTTTTAGGTGTTGAATATTCTTTTGCTATTTCTAAATATTCATTAATAGTAACTTTTACTGGAATAGAAGGGAAATTTTGTAATTCGGAAATTGCCATTTGAAGTAACGCATAATCCACATTTGCAATACGATCAGAATCCCAATTTTCAGTTTTTCCGTCAATTACTTTATTAATAGCAGTTCTATTTAAAAGTGTCTTCTTAAACAAATCAATGGCAAACTGTTTGTCATCGGCATCTTTATATAATTTAGGTGTAAAGTGACTTTCTGATGTGTTTTGTTTTACTTTTCGCAATAACTTTAAAATGGTAGTATTCACTGTTGGAAGATCATCTAACCAAGTTAAATTCTTGTCTTCCATGTATTCATAAAGCTTATCGTTTGGCGCAATTACATCTTTAAAAACATCGACTATAAAGTCTTTATCTTCTCTAAAATCCGATGTGCGGGTTTTCATGTATTCCGTATACAAATCACTTGAAGCGATAGCTTTATAAACAATATCAACATACTCGCTATCTAAATTCCAATTATTTATTTTATGGGCTTCTAATAGGTTTTTGAGCTCTAAATTCTCACTAAGCAAATGCAACAATTTATTTTCCACAAACTTTCGGTTTGGGTTTATATCTTCTTTAGTAGCTAAATGTTTTTTCTGCTTTTTTTGTAAATCATCCTCTGCCCGCTTTTGCACTTCTAAAAATAAAGACATTAATAAAAGGTACAGGTTGTACATATTATCTATACTAAACAACAAAAACTTTTGGTCTTTACTAAGGTCATCACTTTCAGTACCTTTAAAGGCATACAAGGTTTGCATTACTTTTACACGAATATGTCTTCTGTTTAGCATCATTACAAAGAACTTAAATTTAAAATGGCGAAATATTTATAATTTCGTTGCGCAAAAGTAATACTATTTTCAAAAAACTATATCAATAATTTGGTTTATTATTAAGAGTTCAGTTTAGGGTTTATTTAACAGTTAGATAAGGGTATTCAAATAAATTTCTTGTTTTAATCCTTTATCTTTGCGCTCTTGCAGTCGCTATTAATTCAAAAAAGGAATCCAATCATTTTTAAATGAAAGAATTACAACATTTAAATAAATATTTTTTAAAATATAAAGTTCATCTTTTAGCAGGTATTGTTATCACTATTGTTGCACGAATATTTTTGCTTTTCACGCCGCGTTTAGTAAGGGAAATTTTTGTTGTTGTTGAAAAATATAAAAACGGAAATATTATTAGTGAAACAACCATTGAAGCAGAACTTACTCAAATTATAATTTACATTATTGGTGCTGCTATAATTGGCGGAGTTCTTACTTTTTTTATGCGACAAACCATTATAAACGTCTCTCGTTATATAGAATTTGATTTGAAGAATGAAGTTTACGAGCAGTACCAAAAACTATCCTTAAATTTTTATAAAAAGAATAGAACGGGCGATTTAATGAATAGAATAAGTGAAGATGTGACTCGTGTTCGCATGTACGCAGGTCCTGCCATTATGTATAGCATAAATACCATTACGCTTTTTGTAATTGCCTTAATTTATATGTTTAGCACCGCACCAAAACTAGCACTATACACTATTGCGCCTTTACCCATTCTTTCTATCATCATCTATAAATTGAGTAAAGAAATACACAGCAGAAGTACAATTGTGCAAGAATATTTATCTAAATTATCAACCTATACACAAGAATCTTTTAGTGGTATTTCGGTAATTAAGGCTTATGGTATTGAACCTTTAACTTCAAAAAATTTCAATACACTCGCGCTTACAAGTAAAGAGAAACAACTTAGTTTGGCAAAAGTACAGGCTTGGTTTTTTCCGATGATGATTCTTCTTATTGGCGCCAGTAATTTACTGGTCATTTATGTTGGAGGGATGCAGTATATCAATGGTGAAATTGAGAGCTTAGGAACCATAGCAGAGTTTATTATATATGTAAATCTCCTTACCTGGCCTGTTGCCACTGTTGGTTGGGTAACCTCAATTGTGCAACAAGCCGAAGCGTCTCAAAAGCGCATAAATGAGTTTTTAAAAATTGAACCAGAGATTAAAAACACTGTAAACACCCATACTGAAGTTACTGGTGATATTACTTTTGAAAATGTGTCTTTTACTTATGACGACACAAATATTCAAGCCTTGAAAAATGTGAGTTTTAATATAAAAGAAGGGGAAACACTCGCTATTTTAGGTAAAACAGGCTCTGGAAAAACGACAGTATTAGATTTAATTGGAAGACTTTATGACATAGATGGTGGAACAATTAAGGTAAATAATATTAATATTGACAAACATAATCTTAATGATTTAAGAAACAGTATAGGTTACGTACCACAAGATGCTTTTCTGTTTTCTGACTCCATTAAAAACAATATTAAATTCGGAAAAGAAAATGCCACTGAAGAAGACGTTATAGAAGCTGCAAAAAACGCACAAGTACATAAAAATATTATTGATTTTAACAAGGGTTATAATACCGTTTTAGGTGAACGCGGTATTACACTTTCTGGCGGACAAAAGCAACGTGTATCGATTGCAAGAGCCATAATTAAATCGCCAAAAATATTGTTATTTGATGATTGTTTATCAGCTGTAGATACAGAAACTGAAGAAAAAATACTTAAAAATTTGAATAAGGTGTCTAAAGGAAAAACAACCATAATTGTAAGCCACAGGGTGTCTTCAGCAAAAAATGCCAATAAAATTATTGTTTTAGATAATGGTGAAATTGCACAAAAAGGTAATCATGAAACACTTATTGATGTTGATGGTTACTACAAAGAGCTTTATTTAAAACAATTAAGTGAGAACGTTGGTAATTAAATTTCTCTAGTTTTAATCACTCAATATATTTTTCATTTTATTCAATAAAAATGAATATTTAAAAAAGAAACTGCAAAATTTGTTGGTTAGTATTGGTTTTTTTTAGATTTTTGGTATACAAATGTTAATAACATAAATTTCTAAACTATAATGTACAATAAAGATATGATGGAGAAAGAAGAGATTTTTTCAAAAGTATTAAGAGCTGGAAGACGCACTTATTTTTTTGATGTAAGAGCTACAAAAGCTGAAGACTATTATCTTACTATTACTGAAAGTAAAAAATTTACTAATGATGATGGATCGTTCCATTATAAAAAACACAAAATTTATATTTACAAAGAAGACTTTGCTGAATTTAAAGAGATTTTAGCTGAAATGACTGATTATATCATTAATGAAAAAGGTGATGAAGTCATTAGTGAGCGTCATCAAAAAGACTTTAAAAAGGAATATGAAGATGACACAAAAGCAGATGACACAAAAGTAACTGAGGCTGATTTAAAATCGCCTGAAAGTTTTACTGACGTAAGTTTTGATGATATATAAGTTATTTCAATAAAGCATAAAACGAATCCGTTGCAATTCATGTAACGGATTTTTTTTTATAAAAAATTTTAGTACATGACAAAAATTAAATTGACCTTCTGTATGTGGTACTAATCCCACTGAAATTGAGACTTGTCAGGTTTTAAAAACACTAGTGTTCGGAAGAGTTTTAAATGTTGATTTCATTATATTTTTACACCCCTAAAGTCCCCCCAAGGGGACAATTTACTCAGCTTAATTTTAGGATTGTCCCCTTGAGGGGACTTTAGGGGTGTCTTTTTACAATTTTTTTTGATTTCATTTCTTATTAATTTACAGCTAATGTGATTTTTAATTAATATTTCTTGTCTTCCGAACACTTATGTTTTAAAAACCTGACAGGTCTGGAACATCTGAGATTATTAAACTACTGACAATTAATTATATAACATTTATTTTTCAATTTTTGTCATGTGCTTAAAAAAGAATAACTTAACTAATTACGCTTCCGTTTTTAACTTTATTTTCAGGATTTAATAAAATAACATCTTTACCAGCTAAAGCTCCTAAAACTAAACATTCACTCATAAATTTAGCGATTTGCTTTTTAGGAAAATTTATAACAGCTACAATTTGTTTGTTTAGTAAATCTTCTTTTTTGTAAAGCGTTGTAATTTGTGCAGAAGACTTTTTAATTCCTAGTTCGCCAAAATCAATGGTTAATTGGTATGCTGGATATCGCGCTTCAGGAAAAGGATTAACTTCTATAATGGTTCCAACTCGTAAATCTACTTTAGTAAAATCTTCGAAAGTTACTGTTTCATTCATCTAATTTTCATTTATTTTAATGGTCAGATGTAAAGCTTTATTAGTTATAAAAGCTTAATTTTAATATTATTTAAAGCCATTACATTTTTTAAAAATACGATTTACCAAATGAATTTTAAAATGGTTAATTGGAAATTTGAATTATATTTTCTTTAGATGAAATAAAAAAATATAAGCATAGCTATAGTTACGGTTATCTTTTGTATTGAAATATGGAGGAAATAGAAACGAATTTCATTAATTATTTTGAAGTTTTTTTGGTATTAAATCACGAACTTTGAATAAAACTTATAACTATGGCTCGTACACCATCAAATATGCTTCCTTTAGGAACTGCAGCTCCAGATTTTAATTTATTTGATACGGTTTCTCAACAGTATTTATCTTTAGAAAAGTTAAAAGGCGATAAAGGCACCGTGATTATGTTTATTTGCAATCATTGTCCGTTTGTTATTCATGTCAATGAAGCGTTAGTTGCTATTGCTAATGAATATGCAAAAAAAGGCATTGGTTTTATTGCAATTTCTAGTAATGACGTTGTTGATTATCCGCAAGATTCTCCAGAAAAAATGGCTATTCACGCCAAAAATGAAAATTATCCATTTCCTTATTTGTACGATGAAACCCAAGACGTAGCCAAAGCCTATGATGCTGCTTGCACACCGGATTTATATGTTTTTGATGGTAAATCAAAACTGATTTACAGAGGGCAACTTGATGATTCCAGACCAGGAAATGGTATTCCTGTTACCGGTAAGGATTTAAAATATGCTTTAGATTGTGTTTTGGAAAATAAAGAAAATATCAACACACAAAAACCGAGTATTGGTTGTAATATTAAATGGAAAATGTCATCCTAATATTTGCTAGATGGAAGCCCTTTTCATTTTTAAAGATTTAATTGCCAAAAACCAACATCCTGCCATTCACCAAACTTAAAACCAACTTGTTTTAAATCTGCTACTTGTGTAAAACCGAATTTCTCATGGAGTTTTACACTAGCTTCATTTGGAAGGGTTAATACGCCTAAAACAATATGATAATTTTCTTGTTTTAATAAGCTAAGTAATTCTGTATACAGCTTGGTTCCTATTTGCTTTTTATAAACCCCGTGTTTTACATAGACTGTAGATTCCACAGTTTTATTATATGCTGGTTTTGGTCTGAATTTACTTCCATAAGCATAACCTAAAATCTCATTATTTTCTTCAAAAATTATAAAAGGATAATTAGCACTAATTTGAGTCACTTTTTCTAAAAATGTTTCAATTGAAAGCGGTCCATCATCAAAAGTTGAAGTAGAATTTAAAACATAATAGTTATAAATATCCAGCAGTTGCTTTGTATCTTCTATTTGAAATGCTCTAATCATGTACAAAAATTAAATCCAATTTTTACGTTTCAATACATTTTCAATATGTGCATAATGATGGTTACTGTGCCATGCGTAATTACCAACATTATAACTTAGTAAGACTTCGCTATTTGTTTCTGGGTGAATAAAACTCTTATTAAAATCATCAATATCCAACCCTTTTAAAAGATAAACTAATTTAGAGTGAACAGCTTTCAAATGAAATAATGACATTTCAATTGGAGCAGTTTTAGAATCAAATAAATCAGCCCAAGCGGTTTCATTATAAGCTTTTATTAGAGGTTTATCTTCTGTTAAAGCCCATTTAAAACGTGTGTAGCTATGGTGATGACTATCGGAAAGATGGTGAATGACTTGCCTAATAGTCCACCCATTTGGCCTGTAAGTTGTATCTAATTGGCTATCATTTAAATCTTTTACAAGATTCTCTAGCCTGTTAGGGAAATGTTCTAAAATTGAAATCCAACTTGCAATATGCTGTTCGGTTATATTTGATGGACAATCAAATTGCCCAATGGGATATTTAAGTCTTTCGAAGTCTTGGTCATTCATAAAAACAAAGGTAAAAATTGTTAGGCAATTTCAATCAGACCTTTTCTTATGAAATTCACAGCGGTATCCAAACTATTGAAACGCTTTATTTTCCCATTAAAAAATAAGTTTTCAATATTGTGCTTAAACTTTAATTAAAGTTTCACGAATTTTATAATATGGTTAAAAGCATCCGACTCTAATTTTAGAAAATAAAATCCAGAATTTAAAAACTGTAAATTCACTCTATGTTTCAAATCTTCACTTACTATTCTACTAGTTGAAATTATTGCTCCATTAATATCAATAATTTCAATTTGTCCGTTAGATAATGGTTTTTGTAATTCAAAAAATAATTCTTCATTAACTGGATTAGGGTAGAATTGTAATTTATTTTTAAATACATCTTTTGTGTTTAAAGTAGCAGTAGATGAAGAACTACTAACTATTTCACTGGTTAGCGTATTATCTACTGAATAGGATTTAATTTTAAACCAAACCTCATCATTATTGGATATTCCAGCTCCATCCCAAGTATAGGAAGTTGTTGTTAAACCCGTAGCTATGGGAATAAAAGTAGATTGATTATCAATACTATATTCTAAATCATAAGTAATAGGCCTGCCATCATCAGGGTTGTTTAACGTCCAAGTAATTGGATTGCTTGTGGTATAAACACCTCCAGTAGGACTGGTGATACTTACACCTGGATTTTCATATTTATGCAATAACTCTGCAAACCCAACACCAGTTACTGAAACGCCATCAATAGTCCCTGAAATTGTTGTAGCACCTTCAAAAAAGCGAAAAGACAGTTCTGTGATGTTTACTTCAGACGTTTCAAAGTTACTTGTTATAACTAAATCTATATTTTTTGAAGCTGAAGTTAAACGCCATTTTTTTGAATAGGTATTAACATCATCTGGCGTTGTAAAATATTCTAAACGCTCAATTTCAAAGTCTGAAATGGTGTATTGTGTATTTTGGTTTTCATCAACATAAGCTGATAATATTTTATATTTCGGGTCGTTAGGAATAGTTCTAGAGCTTGTGAAAATATTCCATAAATTTAAATCGGTTCCATTATCTAATTGCATACTAAACCACTCGTAATCTTCACCTGTAAATGGATTGAAATTGCCATATTGCCTATCAATCCAAGCGCTTCCTGTAACCGTTTCAGTAGTTCCATCTACTGTTAAACTTCCTGTAACGGTATTATCGGTTTGCGAATAATAATAGGTGTAATTTGATAAACCGTGATCGAAAAGACCATCTCCACCAACAATTAAAGGGCGCTTTACTGTTTCTAAATTAAAATTAATACTTACTGATGCACTTGATGCATTAAGTTCATATTCAAAAGGTAAAAGGTTACTGCTACCATCAACTTTATTTCTCCAATATTCTGAACCACCACCAAATAAATCTGCTTCTATATCTAAATCAGTAGTAGATAATGTTGTATAATTAACAGCTTTTGTGTCTTGATAAAAAGTACCATCAGATTCATCAGTAAGATTTAAAATTCGAAATCCATCAAAGTTAAAACTTGAAACATTAACTGGATACCAAAAGTAAGTTAACATAAAGCTGTACTTTTTATTTGATGCCGTTGTAATATGTCCCGATGTATACCACCATTCAACTGGGTCTGAATGTCTACCTTCATCTACAGGGAATGAAATCTCGCTTACTGGACTTGTTGTTGGTAAGTAAGGATACACTTTCCAGTCTTGTGAAAATCCAGTTATAGAAATAACTAAAAATAGAAATAATAGTGTAATTTTAAATTTCATGTGTTTATATTTATTGTTTTTTATTGGTCACCCCGATTTTTATCGGGGCAAGCTATGCGACATCCATTTAATCATTTCACTTGGGTATCAAGTTTTAGTTATGGATGTTTCATAAGATTAAGATTTAAACGCCAAAACTATATGTAAAAAAAAAGACCCACAAAATTTTAGGACAACTTACCTATTTTAAACTATTATCTGCAACTATTTAAAAAACTATAAAACAAAAAACACCTGATTATCAGGTGTTTTTAAAATAAAAAATTTATTGAAACTGACTATCGCCGAGGCAAGCCATAGAAGTAGCCGCATGCCGGCCGGCAGGTTTCGCCTCCCGATAGTTATTGGGATCATTTTGGCCCAAGGGGTCAAAAACCAAAATTTTATATTTTGCCTCACCCGGAACTGCGAAAATGCAGTTCCGACCTCTCCCAAGGAGAGGTAATCGGAAACCCCGAGACAGAGCCGTCGGGGAATTATTTAGATTAAAATATGTGTTATTATCTATTTTACTTCCATCAATTCTACGTCAAAAATCAAGGTAGCATCTGGTGGTATCACACCTCCTGCACCTCTACTCCCGTAACCCAAATGGCTGGGTATAACAAAACGTGCCTTATCCCCTGCTTTAAGCAAACTGATACCTTCATCCCATCCTGGGATTACTTGACCGACTCCTAAAGGGAAATCAATAGGTTCATTACGCTTATAAGAAGAATCAAAAACAGTTCCATCAGATAATTGCCCTTTATAGTGCACAGAAACCGTTTTCCCTTTTTCAGCTTTTATACCGTCACCTTCTTGCAATATTTGATAACGTAATCCGCTTTCAGTAGATTTAAAACCAGTTGCAATTTTATCTAATTCTGCTTCAGCAGCTTTTTTTGCTTCTTCAATTTTCTTTTCACGAGACCCTTCAAAAGTTCTAAAAGCTTCAACAGCTTTAAACCCTTCAGCCTCAGCTCCTACTCTAAGAATTTCTAAAGTTTCAATTTTATCACCTTGTTCAATAGCATCAACAACTTCTTGACCATGCGCTACTTTACCAAAAACGGTATGCTTACCATCTAACCAAGGGGTTTCAATGTGTGTTATAAAAAACTGACTTCCGTTTGTACCTGGACCTGCATTTGCCATAGATAAAACACCTGGTCCGTCATGTTTTAAATCGGGATGAAACTCATCATCAAATTGGTAGCCTGGGTTTCCAGTTCCTGTTCCTTGCGGGCATCCCCCTTGAATCATAAAATCTGGAATTACTCTGTGGAATTTTAAACCATCATAATATGGAGTTCCTTGTGGTTTTACATTGTTTTCTAAATTTCCTTCTGCTAAAGCTACAAAATGACCCACTGTTCCTGGTGTTTTTTGATATTCCAAAGCAACAAGAATTTCTCCTTTTGTTGTATTGAATTTTGCGTATAATCCGTCTTGCATTGTTCTGTTTTTATTTGAAGATGCAAATATATGAAACATACATAACTAAAACTTAATACTTAAGCAAAATCATAAAATGTATGTCGCATGTGTCCTTTTACAATAACAAATACAATCACATGAAATGATTTACGATTATAGTTTTGTGCTTTATGATTATAATTCTAGTTTTACAAAAATCACTGCTTTATGAAATTCAACCTAGATAAAATTCGTGCTGCCTTTGGTAATATTCGTGCCATGGAACGAACGCATATTGATAATCATACTGAAGCTATTATTAACTCTATTGATGAAGACCCCTTTGCTATTTCTGAACAAAATGTGCTATTTGCCAGAACTTCTGAATTAGGAGGTTACTATTATGTTATAACTATAATTGTAGGTGCTTTTAAAATTAAAACCA
>TARA_R110002033_G_scaffold13662_4_pt1 | contig 11559 bp, 13 predicted proteins | sample TARA_R110002033 | Tara Oceans TARA_R110002033 (sample SAMEA4397051) | marine metagenome | biome: Polar Biome; feature: [SRF] surface water layer (ENVO:00010504); material: water (ENVO:00002006), including particulate matter (ENVO:01000060) such as... | depth 5 m
ATAAAATCGTTGCCATAGGGTTTGCTATGTTTTTACCTGTTGCTTGCGGATACGACCCGTGAATGGGCTCAAATAAGGAAATATCAGCTCCCATAGATGCCGATGGCATTAATCCCATAGATCCTGAAATTACAGAAGCTTCATCCGTTAAAATATCTCCAAATAAATTTTCAGTAATTAACACGTCATAACTATTTGGCCATTGTACCAAACGCATCGCAACAGCATCAACAAACTCGTAACTTACGGTCACTTCTGGATAATCTTTCTCCATGGCTTGTACCGTTTCTCTCCACAAACGTGATGTTTCTAACACGTTGGCTTTATCAACACAGCACAGTTTTTTAGTACGCGTCATGGCTAGATCAAAGCCTTTTTTTGCTAAACGCTTCACTTCTTCTCTGGTGTAAACACAGTTATCGAAAGCCGTTTCTCCGCCATCTCTTCTCCCCTTTTCACCAAAGTAAATACCCCCGGTTAATTCGCGCAAAAACACCAAATCGGTACCTTCAATACGTTCTCTTTTTAAAGGAGATTTATCTATTAACGATGGAAATGTAAACGTTGGTCTCACATTCGCAAATAAGCCTAATTTTTTACGCATTTTTAACAAACCTTGCTCTGGTCTTACTGGAGCAGAAGGGTCGTTATCGTATTTTGGATGCCCAATAGCACCAAATAAAACAGCATCCGATGCCACACAAATATCGTGCGTGCTATCTGGATAAGGTTCTCCAACAGCATCAATAGCTGCGGCACCTGTTAAGGCTGGTTTCCAAGTAATTTCATGTCCGAATTTCTTAGCAACCGCGTCACTTACTTTTACTGCTTGATCAATCACTTCAGGACCAATTCCATCTCCTGCTAAAAGGGCTATATTAAATTTCATTCTATCTGTTTTTAAACTTTAATTTTATTTTTTTTTTTGGCGTTCCCCTAAAAAGGGTCGGGCTTTCCGCTATATCTTTTTAAAACGTTATTTCAAAGCTATTGCTTTTTTGCGGTGGTTATCTCTTAATTTCGAAGAGATTACGTCGTCGTACCTCCTCGTAATGACTATTTATACATAATGTTTTAAAAAGGATGCCGCTGTAATCCCTAACGCACACCAACTACTAACATTTAACTAATAATAATATTCAGCATTTTCTCAGTGGCTTTGATAGCAGACACCGTTTGATCGGAATCTAAACCACGTGTTTTAAACTCCTTTTCAGGACTTTTCCATGTAATAATGGTTTCACACAAGGCATCAGAATGACTTCCTGGTGGAATTCTAACCGCATAATCAATCAAATCTGGTAAAATTAAATGCACCTTTTTAAATACCGTTCTTATGGCATTCATAAACGCATCAAATTGTCCATCTCCTTGAGCATTCTCTTCAAACGTTTTTCCGTTAATCGTAATAGAAACCGTAGTTGATGGTCTTAAGCCTTTCGAATGTGTTAACACATACGATTCTACTTTAACCTTTTCTTCATAGGTATAATCTAAAACATCTGAAATGATATAAGGCAAGTCTTCTTTAGTAACAACCTGTTTTTTATCGCCTAATTCTATAATTCGCTGCGTAACTTTCTTAATATCGTCATCGTTAAGCTGAAGACCTAATTCCTGTAAATTCTTTTGAATATTCGCTTTTCCAGAGGCTTTTCCTAAGGCGTATTTACGCGTTCTTCCAAAACGCTCTGGCATTAATTCACTAAAATAAAGATTATTTTTATTGTCTCCATCGGCATGAATACCGGCTGTTTGTGTAAACACATTGGCGCCAACTACTGGTTTATTTGCCGGAATCATAACACCCGAAAAGGTTTCAACCAACTTGCTAACCGTGTACAACACTTTTTCGTTTACACCAATTTTTAAGTTTGGCAAAAAGTCATTTATTACCGCAATAGTGCTCGACATAGGTGCGTTTCCAGCTCGTTCTCCCATACCATTTACTGTTAAATGTAAACCGTCGGCACCAGCTCGTAAGCCTTCAATAGCATTGGCAACGCCTAAATCATAATCGTTATGTGCATGAAAATCGAAATGTAAATTTGGATATTTATCTTTAATCTCTTTTATAAATAAGTAAGACTCGCTAGGTGTTAAAACGCCTAACGTATCTGGCAACATAATGCGCTTTAAAGGTTGCGTTGCTAGAAATTCTAAAAACTCAAAAACATAGGCTTTAGAATTACGCATGCCATTACTCCAATCTTCTAAATAAATATTGGTTTCAATACCTTTTGAAGCGGCGAGTGAAACAACTTCTGATATTTCTTTAAAATGCTGACTAGGAGTCTTTTTAAGCTGATGAGTTAAATGATTTAATGAACCTTTTGTTAATAGGTTTTGAACCTTTGCTCCAGCCTCAATCATCCAATCAATAGATACGCCGTTATCCACAAAGGTTAGCACTTCAACAGCATCAATATACCCGTTTTTACTAGCCCATTCGGTAACGTTTTTTACCGCCTGAAACTCGCCTTCAGAGACTCTTGCAGAGGCAATCTCGATGCGATCGACCTTTAATTCTTCAAGAAGGAGTTTCGCTATGGTTAATTTTTCAGAAGCCGAAAACGACACGCCCGAGGTTTGTTCACCATCGCGCAATGTCGTATCCATTATTTCAATTCGTTTCGCAGTCATTTAAAGTAGCAAACCGTTAGCAAATGTTTCTATATCTCCTTTCATACTTTGAAGATAGTCAATATCATCAAAACCATTAAGCATATTGTCTTTCTTGTAACTATTAATTTCAAAAGATTCCTGAGCACCTGTTGCTTTTATGGTAATAGTTTGTTCAGGAAGATTTACTTCGATTTCCGTATTCGGATCTTCATAAATTGCATTAAAAACTTGTTCTGAAAATTCAGGACTCACCTGAACCGGCAAAACCCCAATATTTAAACAATTGTTTCTAAAAATGTCTGCAAAAAAGCTTGACACTACACAACGAAATCCGTAATCGTAAATTGCCCAAGCAGCATGCTCTCTTGACGAACCAGAACCAAAGTTCTTTCCGCCAACTAAAATTTTTCCCGAATAAATAGGATTGTTTAATACAAAACTTTCTTTTGGAGTGTTATCATTATTATATCTCCAGTCTCTAAATAAGTTATCGCCAAAACCTTCACGTTTTGTTGCCTTTAAGAAACGTGCAGGAATAATTTGATCGGTATCTACATTTTCTAGCGGTAACGGAACCGCGGTACTTGTTAATATGTTGAATTTATCGTAAGCCATTTTATATTATGTTTTTTGTTTAATCGTTGATTTGTGAATAAGTCAATGATTATAATAAATCTCTAGGGTCGGTTACAACGCCTGTTACAGCAGCAGCAGCAACTAAAGGACTCGCTAATAATGTTCTTGAACCAGGACCTTGACGTCCTTCAAAATTTCTATTAGAGGTGCTTACGGCATATTTTCCAGCGGGTACTTTATCATCATTCATAGCTAAACATGCCGAACAACCTGGTTGTCTTAACACAAATCCAGCTTCTGTAATAATATCCAAAATACCTTCTTCTTTAATTAATGCCTCAACTTCATGAGACCCAGGAACTAGCCAAGCCGTAACGTGATCTGCTTTTTTCTTTCCTTTTACAATCGATGCAAAAGCACGAAAATCTTCAATTCTTCCGTTCGTACAACTTCCTAAAAACACATAGTCAATCTTTTTACCAATCATGGCGTCGTTTTCTTCGTAACCCATATAATCTAGCGATTTTTTATAGGTTGCAACACCGCCATCTAGAGATTCTGCAGTTGGAATATTTTTAGAAATACCCATTCCCATTCCTGGATTTGTTCCGTAGGTAATCATAGGTTCAATATCACTGGCACTAAATGTTAGTTCTTTATCGAAGGTTGCATCGGCATCTGTTTTTAAGGTTTTCCATTGTGCAACAGCTTTATTCCAAGCCTCACCTTTGGGTGATAATGGCTTATCTTTTAAGTAAGCAAAGGTAGTTTCATCTGGCGCAATCATTCCGCCACGTGCTCCCATTTCAATAGAAAGGTTACAAACGGTCATACGACCTTCCATAGTCATGTTTTCAAATACATCACCAGCATACTCTACAAAATAACCAGTGGCTCCAGACGTTGATAATTGAGAAATAATATATAAAGCAACGTCTTTTGGTGTTACACCTTTTCCTAATTGCCCATTTACGTTAATGCGCATTTTTTTAGGTTTTGGCTGCATGATACATTGGGTAGAAAGCACCATTTCAACTTCAGACGTTCCAATACCAAACGCAACGGCACCAAAGGCACCGTGTGTAGAGGTGTGAGAATCTCCACAAACAATAGTCGCGCCCGGAAATGTGATTCCGTTTTCTGGACCTACAACATGAACAATACCATTTTTTGATGACCTAATCCCCAATGGCTAATACCATACTCGTTAGAATTATCTTCTAATGCTTTTAATTGGTTTGCAGATAATGGGTCTTCAACAGGCAAATGCTGATTGATAGTTGGTGTATTGTGGTCGGCAGTAGCAAATGTACGTTCGGGGTACATTACTTTTAAACCTCTAGTCTTCAACCCAAGAAATGCTACTGGACTAGTAACTTCGTGAATAAAATGACGGTCTATAAAAAACACATCTGGACCACCATCAATTTTCCTTACAACATGTGAATCCCATACTTTGTCAAACAATGTCTTGCTCATAAAAATTTTAAATTTTATTTTAAATTCAGATAATGCCTTTAGTTACAAAATACTACGAAACTAAAAGCTTTCAAATTTATAAAAAACTACCTTTTTTTTCAGCATATAATAAAATTTAAGCTGATTGACAATTCATTTTTATAAGATTATTAATGGATTTGATTAAAATCGATTTTATCTCAACAGAATTGATTGTTTGCTTATAAATTTTAAAGGCAGAATTTTATATTTTTACTTTAACCGGTCTTCAACAAATTCAATCTTTGTTTTTCCGTGTGGTTTTGCTTTGCCATCCGGACCTAAATTAACCATAACAATATTAGAGATGGTGATAATAGTTTCGTGCGTCATTTTGTTTCTAACTTCAGAACTAAGCGTTAAAGAAGCTTTTCCAAATTTAACCACTTCAATACCGATTTCTATAATATCGCCTTCCCGTGCAGACGACTTAAAGTCGATTTCACTCATGTATTTGGTGACTACTTTTTGATTTTCTAATTGAATAATGGTGTAAAGAGCAGCTTCTTCATCAATCCATTCTAACAAGCGACCTCCAAATAAGGTTCCATTTGGGTTTAAATCTTCTGGTTTTACCCATTTTCTAGTATGAAATTTCATAGATAATTTTTATAATAATTTTTGTTGCGAATCGTCATTGGGAATTGTTAAAGAATAGCCCAATTCTTGATTTAGTTTTCTAATAAAATAAGCCGAAAGTAATGGAGATTCTTTTTCTATATTCTGATGGATAAAAAAATCAATTTCTTTAATCCCTTGTTCTTTCCAATCTTTTATTCGTAAAATCCAATCATCCAATCGGTCGTAATCACTCGCATGATTGGCTCCAACATATCTCACAAATGCGGTTGCATTGGTTAAACGCATATGCATTAAATCTCGCCTTCCAGCCGTATCAACAATGACATTGGAAATATTGTTGATTTCTAACAGCTGATATAAATCTTCTGCAATCTCCTTGTCATTATACCAATCTGTATGTCTGAATTCAACAGCTAGCGGGATGTCTTTGGGCCAATTTTCAACGAAATCTACGACCTTATTAAAGTCTTTTGGACTAAAATTATTGTGCATTTGTAAAAAAATGGTTCCTAGCTTTTCTTTTAAATTAGAAGCATTGTAAAGATAATGTTCAACAACTTCTTTGGTGCCTTGCAATCGTTTCCAATGACTAATTTCTTGATTTAGTTTGGGAAAAAATTTAAACCCTTTGGGTGTTTTTTCATACCAAGTTGCAAATTGTTCAGCAGGAAAAATTCTGTAAAATGTAGCATTTAGCTCAACAGAATTAAACTGCGATGCGTAATAAACCAATTCGTCTTTAGTGCCTCTGGGATAAAACCCTTTAAGATCTGCTTTATTCCATTTAGCACAGCCTACATAAATTTCGGGCACATTATCATCTAAAAATCTATTTAAAATAATCTTTGTTTTTGGATGATCTTTTGGTAAAGTAAAATCTATTTGCTCAGGATTATTGACGCTGCCAAACTTCATGTAATTAGTGTTTGTTATGAAATAATTAGAATCGATTACAAAGGTATGAAATTACAATTGTTGATAAACTAGTTAAAAACTATAAAACCAATAATTAAATAGCATTTTATTAATCAATAATTTTAATAAAAATCTTCATGCCATGAACACAAGACAAATCAACCTAGAAAGTATACGCCCCGAGATTCCTTCTGCTACAATTAATGACACCATGAGTAGTGATGAACGATTTCAAAATTTAGTAATTAGACCGATTGTTAAGTTGCAAAACGATTTATTTAATGAAGTCTTTAAGAATTATGCCAACAAGCACAAAGGTGCTTTTTATGATTTGTCGATTGAAAAACGGATTCACTATATTGAAAACGCCATACAAAAAGATATTAAATTTCGTAATTCGCTGAAAGGCATCGTTATCGGATTGTTTACGGTTGAAGAATACAAACTTTATATCCAAAATTCTTCTGCCTTAAACAAACGAATGATGCAAATTGTAAAAGAGCGCTTAATTAGTAATATTCAGTTGCTTGAAAGACCTGAGTTTTTAAAAGCAGTATAGTTTTAATGAAGACAAAGCAATTACTTTTGCAAATTTGTAATGAGCACGTTGATAAGCGTATAATAGATTACAAGAATGAAATTGATTTAATAAAGGATTCTATTGCTAGTAATGACAAGATAAGCTCAGAAGAAGATGATGCTGGCAATGAGAAATTATTTAACGATTTAGAAAAAAATGTAGAATATTTAAACAATGCGCAAAAAACAAAAGAGCATTTAAAACTTATAAAAACAAATATAGAATTTAAGGATGTTGTTTTGGGGAGCATTGTAAAAACAGATAGCATCCATTTCTACATTTCTATTAGTATTGGGAAAATAGATTTAGAAGGCGAAACGTATTATGCTATTTCATTACAGTCGCCAATTGGTCAACTACTAAAAAACAAAATAGTCGATAGTCGCTTTGTATTTAACGATAAATCCTATTTAATTACAGAAATTAGATAATAGACACGCCATTTAAATCCGTTGTAAGTACATCGCTCATATAATCAAAATATGGGCGAATGGCTCTGAAGGCATTATTTACTTCGTGTATAAAATTAGGATCAAGGACTTCTTTATCAGTGTATTTTTTAGTGAAGATATATTGTTTCTTCTTGATTAAGTCAATGGCTTTATGATCTCTATCAAAACCTTTTGGAGCAGTGATTAATTCGTCACCGGTCAATTCTCCCCAAATATTTTTAAATGTTTTGTCGTTAATAATATCTCGTATGTCTTGGTCATCCATCTCAAATTCTTTTCTAATTCTAAGTAAATCCTCTTTATTAGGATCCCAAAAACCGGTGGCAATAAAACTTTCGTTGTTAGGTTGGATATGCACATAATAACCACCACGCAAATAAGGCTTTACTCGATTAAATGAACCGCCAAAATGGGTTTTATAGGGTAGCTTATTTTTTGAAAAACGAACATCACGGTAAATTCTAAATATCTTAAATGTATCAACATCATCATGCGTTTTCAGGAGTTCAAATAATTGTGAATACACGTGTTTAACATTGGCTTCAATCAATTTAAATTCTTTTTTATGGTCGTTAAACCAATCACGATTGTTATTTTTCTCTAGTTTTTTTAAATACTCAAAAACATTTTTTTCTATTACTATATCCATTTTATACTTCTTAAGTTATTCAAAATCAATCTTATTTAATATTAATCCAGATGCTGGAGCAATATAATCCATCACCTCTTTGCTTTCAGGTTTTAAACTTTCTTTAATGTAATCTAAGGTAATATCACCTCTTCCTAATTTTATTAAAGCTCCCATCATAAGTCTAATTTGGTTCCGCATAAACCCTTTTCCTCTCACTTTTAAAATATAGCTTTTATCTGGAAAAAAATTAGCTGTAAACACTTTATTTTCAAATAGTTCACAGGTCTCAATAGTTCTATTGTAAATCCCTTCATTGGTTGCTCTAAAACAATAGGTTTTAAAATAATGAGTCCCCTCAAAACATTTTGCTCCTAACATCATTAATTCAATATCAAGAGGTTCTAAAATAGTGGTCATTATGGGCGCGCAAAACGGATGATTTTTACCGCCATGAGAGAACAAATATAGATATTCCTTAATTTTTGAATTTTGAATAATATTGAAATTAGAATCAACTTCTTTAATGGATAACGCTCTGATATCTTGTGGAAGATTATGGTTAAATAGTAGTAAAAACGCTTCCAAATCTTCTAATGGGTGTTCTAGGAACAATTCAAATGCCGCTTCTTGGGCAGATACCATGGCATCAGTTCTTCCAGATCCGAGGCTTTTAAAAGGGTTATCTTCAAGAATAAATTTTAAGGTTCTATCAATCATTAAATGAACCGTTTTTAAATGAGGTTGTTTTTGCCAACCATGAAATCGGTATCCTAAAAACTGAACGGTTACAAGGTAAAAGTGTTTCTTCAAAGTTTTTGAATATTTTTTTTAAAGGATTTGAAAGTAAGTCATTTTATTAAGTATGACAAAATTTTTATAACTTGTATAATTATTAACCAACTAAACTATTTATGATGACTGAGAATTTTTCAAGCAAACCACCTGTTTGGTTTTGGATTGTAAGTGTTATTGCTCTTATTTGGAATATCATGGGAGTTATAGCTTATTTAGGACAGGCCTATATGTCTGACGATGTTTTAAAAGCTTTACCAGAAGCAGAACAAGCTTTGTATACAGATATCCCTGCTTGGGCCACAGCAGCATTCGCTTTTGCTGTTTGGGGAGGCGCTTTAGGATGCTTATTACTATTGTTTAGAAAGCGATGGGCAAAACCTGTCTTACTAATTTCGTTACTTGGAATCATAGCTCAGATGATTTATAATTTATTTATGAGTAATGCTTCTGAAGTTTATGGACCGGGAGGTGCCATTATGCCTATAACGGTACTTGTAATTGGTGTATTTTTAGTGTGGTTTTCAAACAAATCACATGCTAAAGGCTGGATTTCATAATGTAAATATCATTTTTAAACAAAAGGCATTAGAGAAATCCAATGCCTTTTTGTTTAAACTTACTTATGCCGTCCTTTTAACTCTTCTTCAATGTCTTTTAGGGTAAACCCTTTTGCTTGTAACAACATGAGGTAATGAAACATTAAATCGGCCGATTCATAAATAAATAACTCATCGTTAGTATCCATAGCCTCAATTACCGTTTCTACAGCCTCCTCTCCTACTTTTTGAGCAACTTTATTAATGCCTTTTGCAAATAAGCTGGCAACGTAAGATTTGTTGGTATCTTTATTTGCAACACGCTCTGTAATCACATCTTCTAAGATTGAAAAGAATCCGTAGTTAGATTTGTTTTCTTCTCCCCAACATGTATCGGTACCTTTGTGGCAGGTTGGCCCAACAGGATTTACCTGAATTAAAAGCGTATCGTTATCACAATCGTTTTTTATATCAATAAGATTTAAAAAATTACCGCTTTCCTCACCTTTCGTCCAAAGTCGTTGCTTACTTCTACTAAAAAAAGTGACTTGTCTTGTCGATACGGTTTTGTGGTATGCCTCTTCATTCATATAGCCGAGCATCAGCACATTTTTTGTTGTAGCATCTTGTATAATTGCTGGAACTAAGCCGTCGTTATTAAATTTTATTTCCATGATTTTTATGATGTCATTGCCAATTACGTTTTAGTAATTTGACAATCGATTTGATATATTTTATTTCTATTTTAAAGATGACTTCGTCGTTCCTCCTCGAAATGACGATTATATTCTTATTTCTATATTATGCTTTTTTAATTCTTTTTTTAAGTCTGGAATTGGAATTTCACCAAAATGAAACACACTAGCCGCCAAAGCCGCATCAGATTTTCCGTTTTTAAACGTATCGATAAAATGCTGAATATTCCCAGCACCACCAGAAGCAATAATAGGAATATTTAATTCTGAAGATAATTTAGCTAGGGCTTCGTTAGCGAATCCGCTTTTCGTCCCATCGTGATTCATCGATGTAAATAAAATTTCACCTGCACCCCGTTGCTCAACTTCTTTTGCCCATTCAAACAAATCTATTTCTGTTGGAATACTTCCGCCTGCTAAATGCACTTTCCATTGTCCATTTATTTCTTTGGCATCGATTGCAACTACTACGCATTGGCTTCCAAATTTATCGGCCAATTCATTCACTAAATCGGGTCTTTTAACCGCCGAAGAGTTTATCGACACTTTATCGGCGCCACATTGCAGCAAGGCATCCACATGTTCAACCGATGAAATACCACCACCCACTGTAAAGGGGATATTAACTTGTTCGGCCACATGTAAAACCATATCTAAAGTTGTGGCTCGACCTTCCAAAGTGGCAGAAATATCGAGAAACACTAATTCGTCAGCACCCATATCAGCATATTGTTTGGCCAATTCCACAGGATCGCCTGCATCGCGTAAATCGACAAAATTCACACCTTTTACGGTCCGTCCATTTTTAATATCTAAACACGGTATAATTCGTTTTGTTAACATTTATCTTATTAAAACGTCATTGCGAGACCTTTAGGTTGTGGCAATCTTTCTTATTATAAGATTACCACGTCATTTCATTCCTCGTAATGACTCTTATTATACATATTTTTCAAGTTGTTTTAAGCTAATTCGGTTTTCGTAAATGGCTTTACCAATAATTACGCCTTCACAGCCCAATTCTTTAAGCATCGGAATTTCTTCAATCGTTGAAATACCACCAGACGCAATGAGTTTAATGGATTGTCCGCTACTACTATTAGAACATTCATCAATAATTTCCTTATATAAATCTGCCGAAGGCCCTTCTAGCATACCATCTTTTGAAATATCCGTACAAATGACATATTGAATGCTTTTCCGCTGATAGGCTTTTATAAATGGTATTACATCTTCTTTACTTTGTTCCATCCAACCACTTATAGAAACTTTACCGTTATCGCTATCGGCACCCAAAATTATTTTAGTCGCACCGTATTTTGATATCCAACCTTCAAAAGTATCCGGGTCTTTCACGGCAATACTACCACCTGTAATTTGTTTCGCTCCAGAATTAAAGGCAATGTTTAAGTCTTCATCAGCTTTTAGTCCGCCACCAAAATCAATTTTTAAGCTTGTTTTTGCTGCTATTTGCTCTAAAACGCGATAATTAACAATATGATTCGCTTTTGCTCCGTCTAAATCAACCAAATGTAAATATTCTATTCCTGAGGCTTCAAATGCCTTAGCAACTTCAAGCGGATTTTCATTATAAACTTTTTTTGTCTCGTAATCACCTTTAGTTAAACGAACACATTTTCCGTCTATAATATCTATGGCTGGTATTATTCTCATT
>TARA_R110002033_G_scaffold162242_1_pt1 | contig 11521 bp, 3 predicted proteins | sample TARA_R110002033 | Tara Oceans TARA_R110002033 (sample SAMEA4397051) | marine metagenome | biome: Polar Biome; feature: [SRF] surface water layer (ENVO:00010504); material: water (ENVO:00002006), including particulate matter (ENVO:01000060) such as... | depth 5 m
CAAATCTCTTGGTAAATCTTGAAGTTGTTCATTATAATTAAAACCTACAGTATTTAATAATAAATCAGGTTTGATATCTACAAATTGATTGCCATTAATTGTTTCTATTTTTTCTTTGAATTTATTTTTAAGAAAGAGTGGTATTTGAACTATAAATGAGGATCCATTTTCTTTTTCTGTTTTAATATCTATAGTTCCCTCTAAAAAGGAGACCAAGCTTTTTACGAGGGCTAGTCCAATTCCTGAACCATCAACTTGGATATCTTCATTTTCAATTTTATAAAAAGGTGTGAACACTTTATTAATTTCTTCATCAGTCATACCTTTTCCAGTATCTATTATTGTAATAGTCAATATGGCTCTATGATGTATGTCCAATTTATCAGCTATTTTTGCATTGACACTTATTCTTCCATTATTTTCAGTATATTTGATTGCGTTGGATACAATGTTTGTAAAAATCATTTCCAGCTTTACAGAATCAAAATAGCAATTATATTCCGTAAAATTTTGACTAAAATGGTGCTCAATATTTTTGTGTTCAAATAATGGGACAAAGGCATTAAATGTGTCTTTTAAAAAGAGAATAATATCTCCTTGTTTTAATTCAAGTTTAGCATGGTCAGTTTCCATTTTTCTAAATTCCATCAATTGCAAAATAAGATGATGAAGTTTTCTGGCGTTTTGTTTTACAGAAACTAATTCTTCTGGATGGTTTGAGGCCACACGTTGTTGAAAGTAATTTTCGATAGAGGCAAGAATAAGTGTTAAAGGTGTTTTTAATTCATGAGATATAAAAGTGAAAAAATTTAACTTGTGCATATTTACTTCTTTGATTTTTTCCTTTTCGACCTTTTCAATTTTCACTGCTAATTTTTGATTGTTAACAAATTGAACAAATTTAACATATGCAAATATGATTGAGGCTGTAAGAATTACATATATTATAATAGCCCAATTGCTTTGCCAAAAAGGGGGTAATATTGTTAAATGGAGTTTTCTTGAGCTGCTATTTTTAGAGAAATTGAGCATTTTAACATGAAAAATATAATCACCTGGAGATAGATTTGTGTAAGTGGCAGAGGTTTTATTACCTACCTTATTCCACTTGTTTTCAAAACCTTCCAAAAAGTATGCAAATTCATTATTACCATAGGTTTTAAAATTAATTCCGCTATATTCTATAGTGATTACATTTTGACTATACTTTAGCTTAATAGTATCAGTAAAGTCAATATCCTTTGATAGAATGTTATTTTTATTACCAATTGTTACGTCATCATTAAATAACTTTAAACTTGTAAAATGAATGTTTGGATTTTGGTTGTTGAAGGAAAAATCACTTGGATTAAAGTATACCAAACCGTTTATTGAGCCAAAGTAAAGGGTGCCATCTGAACTTTTATAAAGGGATTTGAAATTGAATTGGTTTGTTGTTAATCCATTAGAAATATTAAAGTTTGTGAATTTTTCTGTACTGGGATCAAGTTTAGAAAGACCTTTGTTTGATGTAGCCCAAATAAAACCATTATCATCTTCAATAGCACCATAAACGTTATTGTTTGGAAGACCATCCTTTATTGTAAAAGATTTAAATTTTTTAGCTTTTGTTATCCATTTAATGAGACCTCCATTTAGTGAGCCAAACCATAAATTCCCTTTTGAATCTTGAAAAACGCTGATTATTTGGTCACTTTTCAACCCATTATCTTTTAAATTCAAGGTAGAAAAATGTTCAATATTATCTGTCGTTACGTTATATTTATAAATACCGGAAAAACGTGTGCATATCCAAATGTTATAATCTTTGTCTTCTAAAATATCATAAATAAATTTATCATAGAAAATCGATGGTTTAAAGGCTTCAAAACAATCTTTTTCGTAATTATAGATATTTAAACCAAATTGTGTGCCTACCCAAAGTTTGCCTCTAGTGTCTTGCCTGAGAGCATATACATAATTGTTTGAAATGGATGTGCTGTCTCCTATTTTATTCTTATAAACTTTAATCTTTCCCGTCTTTTTATTCAAACAGTCTAGACCTCCCAAAAAAGTGCCAATCCAAATATTATTTCTGTTGTCATGACATATTGAATGTATATTATTGCTGCTCAATCCATTAGATATATTTAAGTATTTGTAGTCGTGGGAATGTTTGTCAATTATTGTAATGCCTCCGTCTTCAGTACAAAACCATAAAGAACCTTGCATGTCTTCAGTAATTTGACTTACTGCTTTGCCTCTTAAAAAATTACCATTGGCTTTTGCATCTAATTTTAAAAAACCTGCTTGCTCTAGTTTGGCAAAGTTTACCCCGCCAAAATAGGTGCCTATCCAAACAATGTTATCTTTGCTAATATAAATGGAGTAAACTGATTTGTCAGAAAGTGTATTCTTATCGTTATTGAAGGATTGGTTTATTCTATAGCTTAGATGGGTATCTTTATTGTAAACCAAAACCCCATTTTCGGTGCCTAGCCAAAGGTTGTTGTTTTGGTCTTCGGCGATATCCCTTACCACATTTTCCTCTAGTTCAGTATTGCTGACGAAATCAGCAATAATAAATTTATCCTGAATAGGATCAAAATAAAACAAACCATTAGAAGTACCTACCCAAACAATACCGTCCTTATCTTTAAATAACTTGTTAATTGTATTAAAATGGTTATTCCTGGAGCTGGTAAATGCTGAGGAAAGATTGTATTCCTTAATATATTCGCCAGAATCATTTATTAAGATAATTTTTCTATTAAGGGCTGCCCAAAGAACATTGTTTTTATAATTACAAACAGCTCTAACATAATTATTTTTAATAATTTGTTTGATGTTATCAATATCGTCAAGTTTATAAAGACCATTTGTTGTTGAAATGTATATCACTTTTTCGGTAGATTCATATAAATTAAGAACATTACCATTAATGCTGTCACCTTTTGTTAAATGTTGAAACTTATCTATTTCAGGAATAAATTTATCCACGCCATACTGAGTACCTACATAGAGACCGTATTTTGTTGATATAATGCAATTAATCGTGTTATCAGATAGATTACTTGAACTATTTGTGTTTTTGTCATAATAAGACTTAATATTATAACTATCAAAACTATTTAAACCCTCTCGGGTAGCAAACCAAATAAATCCTCTTTCATCTTGGGTTATACCAAAAACGCTACTGTGAGATAGCCCCTCTTTGGTTGTCAATTTTTCAAATTCATAATTTTGGCAAACCAAAGTTGAAGAATAAAGACAAATTATGAGAATCAAATTAATTCTAAAGTTCATGTTCAAGCTATTTATAAAAATTTAAGTATGCTTTTAATTCCTTGTGATATTTATAAGCATTAATGTCTTAGATAGTTTTGTATTTTGTTATTGTTTGGCTATTAAACAAATGTGCTAATTAATTCTACAATAATATAGATTCTGCTATTTATAATCTATTAATATTACAATATTATTGATTTAATTTAAAAGTATTACACAATATGTAATTTAAATCAATCATTATAATAATATGCAAAATGCCTGGTTTTTTAAATATTTATTTATTGTAGCATTTTTGTCCTATCACTCATGAATAATAATTAAAACAAAATTTATTTGTATCAGAATTTTAAGTGTTTTCAACTAGATAAAATAAGTATCAATTTAATAAAAGAATTAATGTTTAATATAATGAATAAATCAACCTTCAAATTTAGGCTTCTGTTAATAATTTTTATTGCTACACTTGCAAATGCTCAAGATGGCAAAGAGGATGTACTTAAATTTTCAATGAAAACTAGATGGTCAGATCAAGTTAATGAAAACAATCCTTGGAATGAGTATCCAAGACCTCAGTTAAAAAGAGACAATTGGATTAATTTAAATGGTCATTGGGATTATGCCATAACTCCAATTCAGAATACTCTACCATCAAAATATGATGGTAAGATATTAGTGCCTTTTGCAGTAGAATCTGAATTGAGTGGCGTTAAAAAAATGATTGATGAAAATAAAAATTTATGGTATAAAAAGAATTTTAATGTTGAAAAATTAAATCCAAATGAACATATTCATTTAAATTTTGGAGCTGTAGATTGGCAAGCAGAGGTTTATATAAATAAAAAGTTCGTTGGTGTTCACAAAGGTGGCTTTACATCATTTTCATTTGATATTACAGAATATTTAAATGAAAATGATGGAAATGAAATCATAGTTAAGGTTTGGGATCCAACAGATAAAGGTACCCAACCAAGGGGTAAACAAACCCAAACGCCTGGAGGTATTTGGTACACGCCTGTTACTGGTATTTGGCAAACAGCTTGGTTGGAAAAAACCAACTCAAATTTTATTACTCAATTAAAGAGTACTCCGGATATTGATAATAATTCACTAATTGTTCAGGTTAATACTAACCAAGTATCAGTACCATTAACAGTAGAGGTTACTGCTCTTGATGAAGATACTATCGTAGCAAAAGAAATAATGTCTTTAAGTTCAGGTTCATCGGCAACTGCGTTAGAACTTAAAATTAAGGATGCTAAACTATGGTCGCCTAATCATCCTTTTCTTTACGATTTAAAAGTACAATTGAAGAATAGCAAAGGCGAATTAATTGATGAGGTTAAAAGTTATTTTGGGATGAGAAAAATCTCGTTGGGAAAAGATGAAGATAATTTCACTAAAATATTTTTAAACAATAAGCCCTTCTTTCAATTAGGGTTGTTGGATCAAGGTTGGTGGCCAGATGGTTTATACACTGCACCAACATATGAAGCAATGATGTGGGATGTAGACAAAACACTTGAAATGGGTTTCAATACTATAAGAAAACATGTAAAAATAGAACCAGCGAGCTATTATTATGAATGTGACAAAAGAGGAGTTTTGATTTGGCAAGATATGCCAAATGGGAATTACCTTAATGGTCTACGAATTCAAGCTTGGGAAACCGAAGACGCAAAAAGAACTGCAAAATCATCACTTGAATTTGAGACAGAACTTAAAGAAATGATGGACCAACTTCATTCATTCCCGTCTATTGTTGTCTGGGTGCCTCTAAACGAAGGTTGGGGACAATACGACACAAAAAAAATTGCCAATTTGGTTTCTGCTTATGACCCAAGCAGAATAAATGACACGCCAAGTGGTTGGGCAGATAGAGGGGTTGGAGATTTAAAAGATGTCCATATATATCCTGGGCCTGGAATGGAAAATCCTGAAAAAAATAGGGCATCTGTAATTGGCGAATTTGGTGGACTTGGTTTAACGGTTAAAGGGCATTTATGGTGGGATAAAAAAAACTGGGGCTATTTAACATATTCAGATAAAAATGAATTTCAATCCAGATTTCAAGAACTGATCACCGATCTCGTTCCCTTAAAAGGCTTTGGTCTTTCTGCGGCCATTTATACTCAGACCACTGATGTTGAAGGTGAAGTTAATGGTTTAATAACATACGATAGAGAAGTGGTTAAAATAGATCCCAAGAAAACCACTGCTATGTTTAAACCGTTATATGAAAACTCATATGTCAATAAAGTTATTTTATCCGATTCAGAACATTCACCTTCCTATTGGATGGTGAATTTGCAAAGTATACCTAATGACAAATGGGTAAAAGGAATTAGCAATAAGAACAATTGGACTAAAAGGGTTGCTCCTTTTAGTTCTTATGATAATTATTTTTTGCCTAAAGGGTCGAATTGGAATCGAAACAAACCATTCAACCTTTTAAGGAACTTTGATTTGGAGGAAGTGCCATCAGAAATAGTTCTTAAATATCTACTAGATAAAGCTTCAATGAAAGTTTATATAAATGGAACTTTAGTTGCATCTGAAGATTATCAAGGAGGAAGAAAAAGACATTACAGAAGTAAAGTTGTTAAAATGTCTGATGCTTTTTTAAAGAAAGGATCAAATACAATAGCAATAAAACTAAAAGGCTTGAATAAAGAATGTTCGTTTGATCTGGGTATTTACAGCTCACAATTAAAAACTACTAAAGAAATTGCTAAAAACAAAACCAATTAATTTAAGGACACTAATGAAAATTAAATTCAACAACGAAGTGTTTAAAAACAAATTATTATATGTTTTAATGATATTTTTAGTATCATCTAATTTAATAATATCGTGTTCACCTAGTAGTTCAGAAAACCCAAAAAATCCAAATGGCGGTGAAAATAGAGGTGATAATATTCCCCCATCTGAAGTAAAAGTTCAAACAATTGGTCTTAATTTCAATGAGCAATTACAGTATGTGAATTTACCTCAAATTAGTGCAACAAACACCAAATATGTTAGAGGGTTTTTAGATTTTTTTCAATTTTATTACGATAAATCTTTACTGTCATCTGACGAACGGATAACTAAATTTTTGAGCCTTAAACCAAGCGGATATAATACAATATTGAGTTTAAAATTCCTATTTAAAGGAAAAAGCTTTCCGTTACCTAACAGTCAAGAATTAAATAATTATTTGGAGTATCTAGAAATGATATTGGATAAAATTTGGACGGGAGCAGATATTATTATAGTAGGCAACGAACCATTTATTGAAACTGATAGTGCTGATTATGGTGACAACATGTACAATTTCTATGTTAAAGCAACTGAGAGAGTAAAAGCATATTCAGATACTCATACAGAAAAACCTATATTCTTTGGAGCCTTTGATAATATGTACCAAACTAACAGACAAACACTTCCCGTTCTTAATGGGCTATTGGACTATTGTAAAAACACCCCATGGATTTTAGGCGTTGATATGCATATTCACCACAAAGAATATGCAGAAATGGTTAGGGCATTGGATTTTGTAAATGCTAAAATTAGATCAGACCAAAAAATAATTGTTTCTGAATATTCTTTAATGAAATGGTGGAGAGATAATCTTAGTGGCATTATTCCAGCTGACTTTGCTGCACAGTATAATTATTCGACTACATGGAGAAACTATCAATATATTGATGCCGCTCTTAAAAGTCCGAAGCCACGTGCAGAATGGGTGGACTTTTTAAGTAAAAGTGATTGGTTTGAATCAAGGAGGCATTATTTGTTAGAAACGTATAAAGATATATTTACAAAATACGATAAGTTTTTTGTGGCCACCTATGCTTTTAGACAAAGCTATCCATTTAATACAGATTTTAAATCTAATACAGATCCTTGGATATTAAATGGATTATATGCAAATAGGTCTGTAGAAACCGAACCAAATACTGGACAATTTCAATTCAACTATACATTTATAGACGACTTTAAGATTGTTCAGGATATATCAAACAAAAACTAAATTAACTATTAACACTTAAATTATGAAGAAACACAAACAAAAAAAATCTTGGTTATCAGTATTTTATCTCTTATTGGGATTTATGCTTATCAGCTTTACATCATTTGCACAGAATGTTACTGTAAATGGTAAAGTAACTTCTAGTGATGGCATGCCATTGCCAGGAGCCAATATATTGGTAAAAGGCACTAGCCAAGGAGCGCAAACAGATTTTGACGGAAATTACTCTATTACGGACGTAAATCCGCAAGCAACATTAGTGTTCAGGTATTTGGGTTATATAACTCAAGAATTAGCTTTAGCTAATAGAACAACTTTAAATGTAGCCATGCTTGAAGACACTGAGTCTTTAGATGAAGTTGTGGTTATTGGTTACGGTACTGTTAAAAAAAGTGATTTAACGGGAGCTGTAACTTCCATAAAAGCAGAAGACATGAACCCAGGTGCCAACGCATCAGTGGATCAAGCGCTACAGGGTAGGATAGCTGGAGTTCAAATCTCTCAAAAAAGTAATGAACCCGGAGGAGGATTAAGTATCAGTATTCGAGGAGCTGGCTCTATTCAAGCGGGTAGTGAACCTCTTTATGTTGTTGATGGTGTTATTGTGAACAATGGTTCGGTTGCAGCTACGGGAGGCTCAGGTTTTACTGGAAATCAAAATCCTCGGAATCCTTTGAACTCCATTAATCCCCAAGATATAGCTTCTATAGAAGTTTTAAAAGATGCTTCTTCAACAGCTATTTATGGCTCAAGAGGTTCTAATGGCGTGGTTTTGATAACAACTAAAAAAGGAAAACAAGGCAAATTAAAAGTTGCTTACGATTACTATTATGGCTTCCAAGAAGTTGGAGAAAGAATGAATATTCTTTCACCTACCCAATATATGGGAGTTTTAAATGATTTAATAGATGCAGGAGCTGGTGATCCAACACAAAAAGTTGATGCGATACAAGGGAATGGCACGGATTGGCAAGATCAAATATATAGAACGGCACCAATACAAAACCACGGGCTTTCTTTTTCTGGTGGCAGTGAAAAGCTAAGCTATTTTTCTTCATTAAATTATTTTGGTCAAGACGGTTTGGTTAAAGGTTCTGGCATGCAACGATACAATGCTAGAGTAAATATAAATTACAATGATAGCAAAAAGTTAAAATTTGGAATTAATATTAGCAATTCATTTATAGCGGATGACTATGCTTCCACGGGAACCGGAATTAATGAAAATGGTGGAGCTATTTATGCAGCCGTAAATTTTGATCCTACCTTATTACCATATGATGCAAATGGAAATTTTACACAATCAGGATTCATTAATATTGACAATCCATTATCAATCTTAGCTGGTGAAAAGGCTAAAGGGGAAAATTTCAGATTTATTGGTAACGCATTCCTTGAATATTTTATTACTCCAGAATTGTCATCGAAAATTCAAGTAGGGGGAGATTTGCAAAATCAAAGAAGGGATATTTTTGTATCACCAAACACCTTATCCGGTTTAGGGACAGGAGGTCTTGCAACAATCCAAACTGGAGTAAAAGATTATGTGTCTTTAGATGGTACGCTTTCTTTTAATAAAGATTTTGGAAATGACAATCTTAATGCAATAGCTGTGGCATCATACGAATATTTTCAAACTAAATCATTTAGTGGAAATGCTCAGGGTTTTGCCCTGCCAGATCTTGGGACGAATGCTATTGGCAGCGGAGACCCAACATTAAACAGTTTAGGTAGTGGTCGTACTCAAGCTAGATTTATATCCTATTTGGGAAGAGTTAATTATTCATTAAACAATAAATATTTACTTACTGCTTCAATTAGAGCAGATGGTTCTTCAAGATTTGGAAAAAATAATAGGTTTGGATATTTTCCGTCTGCTGCAATCGCTTGGAAAATGCAAGAAGAGGACTTTATAAAAAATATAGATTGGCTTAATGAACTAAAAGTAAGGGTATCTGCCGGCGAAACAGGTAATGCCAATATTGGTAATTCACTTGCCTTTCAAACGTTTTCTGCAGGAGACAATCTTATATTTGGGAATGACTTTTATAACACTATTTATCCAACAAGGATAGCGAATCCAGATTTAACTTGGGAAAAAGCCATACAATATGACTTTGGTGTAGATTTTGGATTATTTAAAAACAAAATAAGCGGCTCAATAGATTACTTCTATAAAGAAACAAAAGATTTATTGGTGACTATACCGCAACCACAAAATACAGGTTTCTCTGGGCAAGTTCAAAACCTAGGAGGTGTCAGTAATCAAGGTGTAGAATTAACATTAGGTGTTACCCCAATTAGGAGTGATAACTTTAGTTGGGATGTTAATGCCAATATATCTACTTTAAAAAATAAGGTACTTAATATAGGTGATCGTGGAGATATAATTCGAGGTGGTATTGCGCAAATACCTGATTTTTCAATTATTACTCCTGGACAGGCTTTAGACTCCTATTATGGTTATATCGTTGATGGCATTTGGCAAGAAGGTGATGATTTTAGTTTAACAGATCCAGGTGTGAATCCAGGAGATCTTAAATTTCGTGACATCAACGGTGATGGCACTATCAATTCAGAAGACAGAACTATTATTGGCGACCCTCTACCTGATTTGACTTGGGGATTGGTCAATAATTTTAAATATAAAAACTTATCCTTAGATATTGTGCTTCAAGGAGTGGAAGGAGTATATAAACTTAATGGAAATTTAGTAAACACCTATTTCCCTAATGACTTTAGAAGAAACAGAATAGCTGAGCCGTTATTAAATAGATGGACACCTGAAAACCCATCTAATACATATCCATCATTTGTAGCATCTAATCCTCAAAGTGGAACTAACGGACTTATTAATTCCCAAACAGTTGAAGATGCTTCTTATATAAGATTACAATCAGTTAGATTAGGTTATAATGTTCCAATTGAAAATATTAAATTTTTAAGTAAACTATCTTTTTACTTATCTGCACAAAATTTATTTACAATAACCGATTATAGTGGTCCCGATCCTGCGGCTAATGCTAGTGGCAGTAACACTATAAATATAGATTTTAATGCTTACGCATTACCAAAAACCTATTTGTTCGGTATGAATGTTGAATTTTAAATAAAATATTATGAAAAAAATAAAATCAAAAACAATTATTTGGGTGTTTTTAATAGCAATATCTTTTGCTATGTTGTCGTGTGAAAACCAACTCGAACTAGCACCCGTGGATGAATTTGCACCAGAAAATGTGTTGCAATCACAAGAAGGATTGGAATCCTTACTTTTTTCTGCCTATTCAGTGCAAAATCAAGGTCCAAGATTACGTGACGAGATATTGATTAACGAAGTGTCTACCGATATAGGTTTTGTACGAATTGGTGCGGTATTACGTGAGATGACTCCTTTTATGGATTTTAGTTGGGATTATGCTACTGCAAAATTTGAAGGTAATTTTTGGGCTCCTGCTTATAGATCTATAAGAGATGCCAACACACTACTTGATAATATTGATGCATCATCCGTAGATGCTTCTTTTAGAAAAAAAGTAATTGCTGAGGCTAGATATATCCGTGCCTTTGACTATACTTACTTGTATAAATATTTTGGAGTGGTTCCTTTAAGGATAACTACGGATTTGAGTGTCCAGCCTGCAGAGCTTGGATTGCCTACAGAAGAGGAGTTTAGAAATTTTATTGAAACCGAACTAACTGAAGTTGTTCAAGATTTACCAAATCCTTCAGCACAAATACAGGTAGGTAGAGCTACAAAAGGACATGCCATTGGCGCCTTGGTAAAATTTTATATGAACACTAAGCAATGGAGTAAAGCAGTTACAGCCACAAAAGATCTTATGGATTTGAATTACTATGAATTATTTCCAAATTACAGAGCAACTTTCTTTGTTGAAAATGAACCTCAAAATAATCCAAATAATAAAGAAATGATTATATCATTTTCATTGATTAACCAAAATAACTATAACAATAATTATCAAAATGGAGCATTCCCTCCTGGATTTAGATATGCTGATAATATTCCTGAGTTTGTTTGGGATAGCTCCATGGCCAATTGGCCAACACAATTTAGTATAAGAGATGGTTTTGTAGATTCATTTGACCCTAATGATGATAGAAAAAAGGCTATTATTGAAAATTATCATAATGCATCTGGAGCTTTAGTTAGCTTAAGAACTACTGTTGATAATAGCCGTAATCTTAAATATTGGGATAGTGATCAGATTGGAAATT
>TARA_R110002033_G_scaffold146299_1_pt1 | contig 11481 bp, 9 predicted proteins | sample TARA_R110002033 | Tara Oceans TARA_R110002033 (sample SAMEA4397051) | marine metagenome | biome: Polar Biome; feature: [SRF] surface water layer (ENVO:00010504); material: water (ENVO:00002006), including particulate matter (ENVO:01000060) such as... | depth 5 m
CGAACCTTTAGATTATCTCCCTTTCGTGTATTTCATGAACCAAGCTCACATTCTACTAACTGATTCTGGTGGTATACAAGAAGAAGCCCCATCACTGGGTAAGCCTGTTTTAGTCATGCGCGATACAACAGAGCGTCCTGAAGCTGTCAACGCAGGTACGGTAAAACTGGTTGGTACAGACAAGCAAGTTATCATTGATGCAGTTGAAAGCTTATTGGTTAATAAAGATGAATACCGCGCAATGAGCCGAGCACATAACCCTTATGGTGATGGTAAAGCTTGCGAGCGGATTATTGACAGTATTAAACAGCATTTTGCTAATAAAACTAATTAATCAAGCTGTTTAAATATTAACTACATTTTCATACATATCAAATTCGTTTTAAGGAATAGTCATGTCGTTCAAAAAGGTTTCTGTTATTGGTTTAGGCTATATTGGTTTACCAACTGCTGCAGTTTTAGCATCTCGCGGTTTAGAAGTAGTTGGTGTTGATGTCAATCAACAAGCCGTTGATACAATAAACGAAGGGCGTATTCATATTGTAGAACCGGATCTAGACATCGTCGTTCGTGGTGTAGTGACTACCGGAAACCTTCGCGCGACAACAATCCCAGAGCCAGCAGAAGCATTTATGATTGCCGTGCCAACTCCCTTTAAAGAAGGTCATGCGCCAGATCTTAAATACATAGAAGCGGCGGCAAAAGCGATTGCGCCTGTATTAGAAAAGGGCAACTTGGTTATTCTAGAATCGACATCACCAGTTGGTGCAACAGAAAAACTATCAGCTTGGTTAAAGGAGGCTCGTCCTGACTTAACTTTCCCACAAGACTTAGGTGATAGTGCGGACATCAAAATTGCGCATTGTCCAGAACGTGTTTTACCTGGCTATGTATTGCAAGAATTAGTTTCTAATGACCGTGTTATTGGTGGAATGAGCAAAGCCTGTAGTTTGAGAGCGGTGGAACTATATGAAACATTTGTCCGTGGCGAATGTATTATCACCAATGCGCGTACAGCTGAAATGGCAAAACTTACTGAAAACTCGTTCCGTGACGTCAATATTGCTTTTGCTAATGAATTATCTGTTATTAGTGACAAGCTTAAAATCAATGTGTGGGAGCTGATTAAACTGGCTAATCGTCATCCTCGAGTCAATATCTTAAGCCCTGGTCCTGGTGTTGGAGGCCACTGTATCGCGGTTGACCCATGGTTTATTGTGGATAGCTGCCCAGAAGAAGCTAATATTATTCGTCAAGCTCGTTTAACTAACGACGCAAAGCCTCATTACGTTATCGCGCAAATTGAAAAAGCGGCAGACGAATTTAAACGTCCTGTTATCGCGTGCTTAGGTTTAGCATTTAAAGCTGATATAGACGATCTTCGTGAAAGCCCTGCATTACAAATTGTTGAGCAATTAGCATTAAAAAATATTGGCCAACTTATTGCGGTGGAACCAAATGTACAATATCTACCTGAAAAATTAATAAATGCGGGTGTTGAACATGCAACGTTAGAAGCTGCACTAGAAAAAGCAAACATCATTGTTGTGCTTGTTGATCATAAGCAATTTAAAGCTGCCGATAAAATGCAGTTTGCAACTAAGGTTGTAATTGATACTCGCGGTATTATTTAGTTTTATAAATAAATAAACAAAATCCTTAAATTATTTTGTTGCTTTATATTATTACTAAGGTATTAATTTATGAAGGTTAAAACCAAAAAGAAATTAGCAATTTGCATTTGCACTTTTCGAAGAGCTGAACTTCTTACCGATTTATTAAGTTCAATATTTGAATCTGAAAAGTCAGATGTGTTTGAGTTGTCAATTGTTATTGTCGACAATGATGAGTTTGAAAGCGCTAAACATGTTATTGATAAATTCATGAATCGTGGGATTGATATTAGATATAATGTTGAATTATCGAGAAATATATCAAATGTTCGAAATCGATGTGTTGATCTCGCAAGAAATGTTGATACTGATTATATATTATTTTTAGATGATGATGAATTTATAAGTAAAAATTACTTTTTGGGTTTGGCTTTATTATATGTAAAAGATAATCCAGATGTAATAATAGGTCCTGTTGTTACTTGTTATTACCCTGAAACTCCGAGATGGATTATCCAAACAAGAATTTTTGAACGGTCAAGACGCAAAACAGGTACGATACAATCGACAGGGAATACAGGTAATGCTTTTATCTCTTTAAAACTGATAGATAGAGTGGGCGGTTTTAATCTCGCTTATGGTACAAGCGGAGGTGAAGATTCTGAGTTTTTTTACCGGTGTAAATGTATAGGGACTAAATTTGTTTGGTGTGATGAATCAGAAGCTTTTGAATATCTTGCTATGGATAGAGCCAATCTAAAATATGCTGTTAAACGAGCTAGGAGAGGCGGACAAACCTATGCAAAAATTAGGTGTTCGGAGTATTCATCCTTACAAAAAGTTTCAATAGCAATCACTAGATCTGTTTACGGTGGGTTAGGGGCAATATTTGCAATATTATTAATATTATTTTCTGCTAAGCGGGTTGGTCCTGCTCTTTTGATAAGATCAATAGCACGGCTTGGTCAAATAGAGGGCCTTTTTGGTAAAGCGATAAATATGTATGGTAAGTAAATTAATAAAGTCAGTATACAAGCTTTGTGGTGTTATAGATGTTGGTACAGTGAGTGCTGCTAACTTTTTAATTTCATTCTTTATTATTAGGGAGTTAGGCACTAAAGACTACGCTCTATATATGAATCTTTTTTCTATATTGATGTTAGCATCTACATTGCAAAATGCATTTTTTAATACAACACTTTCAGTTAAATACTCAAAAATTGATGATTCAAGAGAAAAAGAAACTAAAGCTCAATCCTTGTGTCTTTTAGCAAACTTAGTTCATTTGTTTTTTGTTCTTCCTTGCATATACTTCATCGGAAAAGTTGACGCTGTTTTTGTTTTTTGTGTCTATTTATCATTCGTTTTATATTTGTCCCGCGAAGTTTATAGAGTATACAACTATGTATTCAACCTTAGAGGTATCATAATATTTTCGGCAATGAGTTCCCTTATTTTTACTGCAATTGGTTTATTATTACTGCTATTTTTTGACATAGAAGGCTTAACTCTTACTAATGTTTATGCTGTTACTATATTTTCTGGATTAATTTCGCTGTTCGCGTTGTTAAAAAGTATTAAATTTAAACTACCTTCATTAATGGATATAAAGGTATCAATTTCAGATGTGATATCAGTTGGGAAGTGGTCGTCTATTGGTTCTTTATCCACATGGGCTCAAAATAATAGTTATACATATTTAGCAACATTAGTTATTGGACTCGAAGCTACGGCTTCATTAGCGTTAGCGAGATTAATTATTATGCCCATAAATCTAGTAGCATCTGGGATCTATATGGCTGAAAAGCCTAAGTGGGCAAAGTTATATAAAGAAAATAAAAATAATTTAAAAAAGCTTAGTAATAGAACATCTAAAATTATGTTCGGTTTTATTAGTGTATATGCCGTTGTAAGTATATTGCTATTAAATTATATAGAATATTTTTTAAAAGCAGATGTTAAAGTTGAACTTTTACTATGCTGGTTAGCAGCTTGCATTATTCAGGCTTTTAAGTTTGCTAACAGTAATATATTAAATGTTGCAGAAGAATTTAAATATCTTGCATTTATTGGTGTCATAATCTCATCAATCGGCGTTGTCGCGTCTGTTCTTCTTGGTTATACATTTGGTGCGATAGGTATTGTTTTTGGTTATGTGATTGGAGAATTACTACATTTACTTTGTACCAACTTTAAGATTCATCGAGGTGGGATCTTCAATGAAAATTAGTTATCGTGAGTTCATATCATTTTTATTATTAATTTTTTTGCTCAATTCTGCAGGAGTATTTTCTCCATCTCTAACAATCAGAGACAGTGACTTTGCTTCTGAAGTGGAGGTGTCATCTAACATCATTAATAGGTTAGTGATGTTAGGGGCTTTTTTGGTATCTGTATTTTTTATTTTTAAAACGGAAAGAAAATATTATATTAAAATTGTTGCTAGTGCATGGCCTCTTTGGCTTTTATTATTTTATGCTTTTTTATCTTGTATATGGTCAGATGTAACTCTGACATCATTTACCCGCTTGACTCAACAAGTTTTTTTAATATCTTTTCTATTGTTTGTAATTACTTATTTAAGTCTTGATGATATTTATGGTGTGCTTAAAAAATTTTCAATAATAATAATATTAATTGGTATTATTTGTTTGCCATTTTCGTTTGCTTGGCAAGATATAGGTTTTAGATCAATACATGGTCATAAAAATACAGCTGGCTATATTTTTGCTTTAGCGGGATTGTTTTATCTTTGCGAGATATATATAAGAGGCTATAAGAATAAATCGAATTATATTTTCTTGCTATTGATATTTTTCCTGCTAGTTATTTCTAAATCGAAAACGTCATTAGCATTAATGATTTTTTCATATTTATTTGTACTAACGTTAAAACTCAACCCACAAATTAATGCTAAAACAATAATTTCTTTTATTGGCGGCGTAGCTTGTGTTGTTTTCCTATCTCTGTTATTAACTGACTCCAGTACATTAACAGATTTAGGTTTAGATTTTACTGGTCGAGCAATTATTTGGGATTTTGTTTTATTTGAAATGAAAGACTACCAATTACTTGGTTTTGGGTATCGGGCTTTTTGGGGGGTGGGAGAACAAGGGTTTAGTGTTCTTTATGGTGGGGATTTTGATTTCTTTATTACTAAGTTAAATCAGTCTCATAATTCATATTTGGATATTTGGGTAATGTTAGGATATATAGGCTTAGTAACTTTTATAATATTTATTATTCATTCTATTATCGTAATCAATAAATTTAATTATTTGTTTGTTTCTATGTTTTTATTTTTTACAATTCACTCTTTTATGGAAACTGATTATTTTCGAAGTAATAATTTGATTTGGGTTCTGTACATTTTAATCTATTTATCTGGAATAAAAGAAAAGGTTAGTTTAAATGACAAGTAAAATTTTATTTGTTTCTAAAGATGCATCTTGGCAACGATATAGAAATGAAGTATTAATAGAATTAACGAAAAGGTTTGATTGTGAAGTTGATATTATAACTCAATGTAAAATAAAGCCTGATATTAAGTCTACAGATAAACTTCGTTATATAAAAAGTATGAATTTATTAAATAATATAGCTGGTTTGAGTTTTTTTCCAAAGACATATTACTATATTTTAAAAGAAAAACCTTTTGCTGTGCTGGCCCTTCCTAATAGTTCTAATATAACTGAGTTAACATTAGCTATATTTTGCAAGTTTACTAGTTCTAAATTAGTCTATTGGACTCATGGATATGATCATTGCCAACGACCTAAAAGTGGTATTAAAAAATACCTTGAAAAAATTAGGGTTGCTGTTATTAACTGGTGTGTATCACAAGGCGACTCGATTATTACATTTTCTAACTCAGGTAAAACTTATCTTACCTCTAAAGGAATTGATGATGCTAAAATATTTGTCGCACCAAATACACTTAATACCGAAAAACTATTAGCCAGTTACGATACTGTTAAACCCAGTAGTATTGATGCATTCAAAGCACAATATGATTTATGCAATAAGACGGTGTATTTGTTCTCCGGACGTTTGAGAGCAGGTAAACGTTTAGAACATTTTATTCAAGCACTTTCTATGAGTTCTAAAAAGTCTCAGTCTGCACTTGTTGTCGTAGGCGACGGTGATATGTCAGGAGAATGGCAAAAGCTAAGTCGAGAATATGAACTTAATATACATTTTTTGGGTGAAATATTTGATGAAGAAAAACTTGCGATAATTTTTAAAAGTGCCGACTGGTTCATAATGCCTGGATATGTAGGATTAGCCATTGTTCATGCGTTTAGTGCCGGTCTGCCACTACTGACTGAAAATATTTCTTTTCACAGTCCTGAAATTAATTATTTGGAAGAAAATATCAATGGAGTGATGTTTAACGAATTTGCTATTAATGAGTGGGTAACGTTTATTGATGGTGATGGTGAAAATGAAGCAACTAAACTGCGAATGTCTACGGAAGCGTTAAGAACTGTTCGGAATGAAGCCAGTATTCAAAATCAATTGACTGCGATGGCCCTTGCTTTGGACATTTCACCTAATGTATAAAAGCAAGTTATATAAGTATTCTCCCATTATTTTTCAAGAATTATTGATTAATGCTAAAGCCATAGTGTATAGGTTATTAAGAGAAGGTCGGTCTTACAAATTAAGAGTAGAGCAATTATTACTTAATGCCGAATTGTCACGAGAGGAACTAATTTCTTTAAGTAAAGCTGAACTTTCAAAACAACTATTGAATGCAAAAAATAACTGTGAATACTATAAGAATATAAATGGTTTTGAGCTAACGGATTTCCCCATTATTGACAAAGAATTGGTCAGGGGGAGCCCTAATAAATTTTTGAGTTCAGTTAAAACTAGCTTATGGACTTTCTCATCTCAGACTGGCGGCACTACTGGCAAACCATTAGAGTTATATGCTGACTTAGATGCAATTATAGAAGATCACGCTCAATCAGCAAGACAACTACACTGGGCTGGATTTAAGCCTGGTGATAAACGTATTTGGTTAAGGGCTGATTTAGTGGTTCCAATGGAACAAAGTATGGAACCCTATTGGCGCCGCAATATAGTTGATGAAATGTTGATGATGTCTGTTTATCATATTAATGAACAAACGGTATCTGATTATGTCGACCGTATAAATAAGTATAAACCAGATGTTATACAGGCTTACCCATCAGCTTTATATTTACTTGCTAAGTTGATCGAGAGTCAGGGGCTGGTTATTGATGTCTCAATTAAAGCCGTTATTTTATCTTCGGAATCTTTCGAACCTAATCAAGCTGAAATTATAGAACGGATTTTTAATGCTAAAGTATTCAGTTGGTATGGATTGAGTGAAAGAGTCGCAACAGTTGGAACTTGTAAAGAGGGTCAACTTCATTTGATTGAAGATTATGGCTATTATGAGTTTGATGACAAGAATATATTAATTGCAACTGGCTTCCATAATAAAAAAATGCCTTTAATTCGGTATAATACCGGAGATCAGTTTGTTGGTGTTGAGAATGAAATTAAACCATGCGATTGCGGTTCATCATTCAGAAAAGTAAAGGCGATTCGAGGTCGAGTTGGGGAGTACCTTGTCTCAGATAAAGGTTCAAAAGTTTCTATATTTAACCACATTCCCAAAGGTGTAGTTGGTTTGGTTGAACTTCAATTAAAGCAAGTTGAGCCGCTTAAAATTCTAGCTTTAATTGTAACAGGTAAAGATTTTAAAAAATCTTCTGAGATAAAGTTAATTAACAATATAAAAGATTATTTAGGATCTGGCATGGTGGTTGAAATTATTTATCTTGACCATATCCCGAGAACTAAAAACGGTAAGTTCCGACAGGCTATTTACGAAGTGAGAGATTAACATGTTTACTAGGCAAATCTTACTTAGTCATTCAAGTAACAGTGATTTAAATATACCTAATGGCTTCGATCGCTTTTATTTTGATGACTATATCGTGTATTACCATCATTTGAATGCTATTTATTCTTATCAGTCTGATAGCTTTGAATGTCTGATGGTAGGCGTAGTGGTGCACCCAGATTTAGCTGAATTTAACCTAAAAGACTTATTTAGTGACGAAATCTTAAATCCTACTTTTTTACAAATTAATAAAATTTTAGAAAGAGTCTGCGGTCGTTATTACCTTTTGTACAAAGGTGATGACGGTGTTTTTGTTCGCTCAGATGCAACTTCTTTAGCACAGATTAATTACTGTAAAATGAAACAAATAATTGCTACAGATATTAATTTACTTAAATATTCAGGTGTAGACGTTAGTATTAACTCTGAAGCAGAAGGCTTTTATAAAGAAGTGTTTCCTCGGAAAGGTAATGGCAATGCTTGGATTGGGACCGACACTATTTATAACGAGATCTGCAAAGCGTTACCTAATCATACTCTTAGTTTGTCAAATTATGAAGTAACCCGTTTTTGGCCTTGGAGAGACTTTAACTATATAGATTTTAATATAGCAGTTAGTGAAATAACTAATGAATTAAAGTTGACATTAAAAGCTTTTTCTCGGTTAGCCCCACTTTCAATAGCGGTTACTGCTGGTAATGATAGTAGGGTTATGGCAGCAGCTTCTAAAGATGTATCCGAGTCCTGTTATTATTTCATCGACAAATTGTCATCTATGAATGATAGTCACCCCGATTTAGTTGTTGGCGCGAGGGTTTGCGAAGTTTTAAATGTTTATTTTAATAAGCATGATAATTTCGAGTCTATTTCTAATATCCCTTTAGAGTTTAAGAACTCATTTTCTGGCTCTGTCTTTTATTCATTACCAAAAAGATTGCCCGAAGTGTATAATTATTCTGTCAAGCTTTCTGGTCATATCAATATTTGTGGTGTCGGTGAATTTGGCCGCTCAGTATATGGCCCGTCAAAATTTAAAGTTGAACCCAACTATCTTTGTTATAAATATCAGTGCGCTAACTCTATTTATGCTAACAAAGTAACCACGAGTTGGCTTAATGAATTAAAACATCATCCCTATGCTTCACAGTATCCTATTAACACTTTATTTTATATTGAGCAGAAGCTTGGAAATTGGGGCGCGGTCGGAAATGCAGAATCAGATCTCGCGTTTGAAGAGGTTAACCCTTTTGCATCTCACTATTTAATAAGTAAAATGATTATGCTTAATAGTCGATATACCAGATACACTAATAATAAATTATTTTTACGTTTAGTTAGTAACATGGCCTCTGAATTGGACGGTATACCAATCAACCCAAAACATTCATTTTCTTCTAAACTTAAAACAGCTTTAAAATCTAGTTTTATTTTTTCTATTGTAGATATAGCCAAGTATCATTTAATCAATAATTTAGGGAAAAAAGTTTTGTAATGAACTTATGCTTTACGGAATTTAAAGCGGGGTGTAATTAATATATATTTATTAAGTTTGTTAAGTTAATCTATTTGTTATTGTTTAATTAAGTCGTCCCAAACTCTGTTTCAATAGAACGAGGTTCCTGTTTTTATTTATGGTGGAATTGGTTGCGTTATTCATAAACGATCTATAATTGGCGAGCGTGGATGTATCGAACAAGGTATTACTATCGGTCGTAAGCCAAAGATTCATGCCCAATAATTGGTGGTGATATATATTGGTGCAGGTGCACGTATACAGGGAAACATAACCATTGGAGATAATGTGATTATTGGTGCAAACTCCGTTGTTGTTAACGATATACCGAGTCATTGTGTTATTTCCGGTTAGCCAGCTAAAGTCGTTAAAAAAATTTGATGTTTTATTCGGAGTGAACTAGGAGGTTTTATAAAGTGGGGTATATTGAAATTTCTAACCAAATATTAGTAAATGCAAAGTTTCATAATTACAAAGGTCAAGACCCTTTTGATGGATTAAACAGTCCTATATTTGATTTTTTCCCATTTTTGAAGCATGGTTTGTTTGGCCTGATTTGGATTCAGTTCCATAAACGTTCTGCTATTAATTTTAGGCCTTTGTGTTTGGTTCCTAAAATGCGTAATCCCAAAGGAATCGCTTTATTCATATTGGGGCTACTTGAGGACTATCGCATATATCAAGATGTCAATTACCTCAATGAAGCAATAAAGCTTGCCGATTGGTTATTAACTCAACAAAGCGAGATATCTCTTTGGAAGCATAGTTGTTGGGGATATCATTTTGATTGGAATGCAAGGGCATTTTTCGTTCCTAAAGGTAAACCAAATATTATTACCACTATTTATGTTGCGCAGGCGCTGTATGCTCTCAGTGAGGTAACTGGTGATAATAAATATCGTGTTCCTGCGCTGGATTCGGCACATTTTATTGTAAAAACACTATATAGCGAGCTTGAAGGGCGTCAGTTTTTTGCTTATATTCCGGGTGAAACCGCCTTTGTACATAATGCTAGTTTATGGGGCGCTGCATGGGTTGCTAAAGTTGCCGTGTTGACTAATAACCATAACTACAAACAATTAGCTTTGAATGCCGCAAGGCAGTCTGTGTCTGAGCAAGGCGTTGACGGTTCTTGGGTGTATGGTGCTCGCCATCATCATCAATTTATTGACGGTTTTCACACCGGTTATAATCTTGAAGCGCTTAGAATGCTTAGTGATGTATTGATGATTGACGATTTTGAACCGGCTATTGATCTTGGTTTTGCATATTATAAGGAGCACTTATTTGAGGATGATGGTACTGCCAAATATTATAATAAAAACCGTTATCCATTAGATATGCACAGTGTATCACAAGCAATTTTTACACTCACAAAAGTAGGTAAAACTCCGGCTGATTTTGCAATGGCAGATAAAGTTATTAAGCGTGCAATTGACACCTTATATTTATCCAAACAGCAACGCTTTATTTATCAACAGAATAAAAAATTCGCAAATAAAGTTGATTATGTGCGTTGGACACAAGCATGGGTTTATTATTCCTTTGCTTATTTTAATCGTATGACTGTTGAAAGTAAGCAACCTAATAGTTGAGTAACTATTAGCCTAATATAAGCATGGATTGATAACATAATGAAACGTATTGAGTTTTTAAAATCTCCCATGGATATAGCATCCATGTCTGGAACTGTTAAGTTTATCGAAACCAAAATAGTCAACGGTGAATTTCTACAGCACGTAGTCGTCAATGTTGCCAAAATAGTCAATATGCAAAAAGACCCTGTTTTGGCTGCGTCGGTCAAAGCATGTGATGTAATCAACATTGATGGAATGGGGGTTGTGTTTGGCGCTCGATTCTTAGGCCATGACGTACCTGAAAGAGTATCAGGGGTAGATTTATTTCATGAATTATTAAAAATGAGTGCTCGTTGCAATTTTCCTGTGTTTCTTTTGGGGGCGACAGATGAAGTGGTCACTAAAACTTCAGATAATGTTAAAGCACTTTATCCAAACTTAACGATTGCAGGCTTTAACGACGGTTACTTCTGGGAAAATGAAGAAGCTGTAGTAAACAAGATCCGCGCATCGGGTGCTAAGTTATTGTTTGTTGCTATAACATCACCAAAAAAAGAAAACTTCATCAACAAATGGCAAGATAAGCTAGGTGTCGATTTTGTGATGGGAGTCGGTGGCACTTTTGATGTGGTTGCCGGCAAGGTAAAACGTGCGCCGTTATGGATGCAAAAAAGTGGCTTGGAATGGTTATATAGAGTAATTCAAGAACCAAGAAGAATGTGGAAAAGATACCTGATTACAAACTCTACTTTTGCTTTTTTGCTTTTTAAAGAAAAGTTTTTTACTAAATAAGAACATAAATTATGGATTCGCGAAAAACTTTGGATGTTGAAAAAGACAGCTATACATTTTTGTATCGTCTTATTGATATCTTAATTATTATTATTTGTTTCAATG
>TARA_R110002033_G_C3895965_1_pt1 | contig 11464 bp, 9 predicted proteins | sample TARA_R110002033 | Tara Oceans TARA_R110002033 (sample SAMEA4397051) | marine metagenome | biome: Polar Biome; feature: [SRF] surface water layer (ENVO:00010504); material: water (ENVO:00002006), including particulate matter (ENVO:01000060) such as... | depth 5 m
AATTCTGCAATTTCGTCTTCAAGAACTCTAAAATGAAAATACTTACTGTCAAAAATCCTAGGCGGTTCGTAAGTTTTAGAAATGAAAGGGTTAGGCATACTCAGAACTTTCCATAGTTGTATAATGAGCCTGTAGAATTTCTCTTTTAGAAAAAAAGGCTCAAAATTATAAAAATTAAGCCTAAAACGAGAGCTACGTGAATTCATAGGCAGTGCCTGTCTAAAAAATTGCTTTTACACGTCCGTTTAAGTCTTGTTATGGCAATTTTAATTCTTTCTTGTTGGTCTTGTTGGAGGTGGCGGCGGTGGCGGAACTGCGTGTTTTGGTGTTTCCCTTGGCTGATCAACTGGTCTAGGAGGGGCTATATCATTCATTCTCTTTTATCTCCGTTTTGTTTGTTGGTTGCTTAACTTCTGTCACTTGAATTGATTCAAACTTTTGAAAATCTGTATTTTTTAAAACAAATAGCCCAAACAAAGCAATAGCTAAAAATAGTGCTATGGCTCCAAGGTAGTGAGAAATACGTGCGATACGAACTAGAGCTCTATTCTCAGAAAACTGCTCTTCTTCAGGGAGATCTTCATCTTTATTTTGAATTGCACTGATAATAGTAAACCGGTTCTCGATAATTATATCTGATAGCTTCCTGTTTCGATAATATAAGTGCCCAGAAAACAACAGGCTTGATAGTACAAAAAACACTGATATCACGAAAAAAAACCAACTTGATTTGGTAAATATTAAGCTATCAACATTACCCTTGATGTAAAGTTTCTCGAATAAGGTAAATGTTAAACCTAGACCTGCACTAGAAATTGCTAGCACGGCTTTATCAAGTCCCTCGGAAACTTTTATTTCGCCCTCAACCAGTTGATTTCTATACTTTAAATAAGACTCTATTTCAGAGTTAAATTGTTCGATTCGTGAATTTTCAGACATTGTTCATCCTTAAATTGCTATACGTTCATATTTGGAGCGGCTGAAGCTAAGCATAATCCGTCCTAGTCCGCGGGGCGACAGCATGCGCTTGTTAGCACTCAACGTTATATGACGGAATCCAGAAACTGCTCTCAGAATAAGCTTCGAAAGGGCTAGTGCCATTCGATAGGTGAAATTCCGCTACTCTGTACAACACTCGTTTTGTAAGTGACTAGTTTTCTTAGGACTTACCCGTATTCGACCTTGAAATTGGGTGAGCATCCACTCTGCTACTCCCTTATAGTTTGCCTTAGTAAATGATGAATAACATTTAGTTAAGATAGGCCTATTTAGTACCTTTAAACACATTCTCCATACAATGTAAGTGTTCTAGAGTTTTTCTATTCTTTAAGTGGAATTTATAATAGTTTTGAAGAGTATAGGAATGAGTATTGTCAGCTTCAGTGCTAACATCAATCCTCCAATATTTCGCTATGAAATAAAACAGAACAGCTTTTATATTTATAATCAATTCATCACTATCATCATCTACGCCAAACTCAATACGAGTAGCAGCTTTGTTTGATTCACTGAGTGTAGGATGCAATTCTAAATGAATAGGAGTGGTAATATGCCAATCAGCATCTTTTTCCAACCTTTCATGTGTGTCAGCGACTAAAACAGACTCATCGACCGCCTGTAAACGAGCAAAGTCAAAACACTTAAATTCACTAGCGCCCGCGATATCGCCACGATGGTAAGCCCGAAACATCCAGGACATTCCATCAAAAAAAATAGCAGTCGGAAAAAGAATTCTAGATGCATGGTTCGAGCTAGAGCCAGAACGATAGCTACAGATAACACCTGCATTATTACAAATTGCTCTGGAAATTTTACTTACTAATGTTACATCAAGTTTTTTTGGGGACACTCCTACTCTCTCGTATGGGACTATAGGACTATCTTGTAACTTATTTTTATTAAATCCATTACCAAGCATCCCGAGTGCAGTTTCGGAATCTAGTTCAAGAAGAGGTTCAAAGCATTCAACGTTGATAACGTTTTTCCCAGCTTTACGATCATAAAACACATTTTTTGATCGATGCTCTCTATATTTTCCTACTAGGTTTGAGACTGAGGCATCTTTTAACCCAAAAAATGCTGTTAAATCTGAACGGCTAAAACTCCCCTTAAATTGAAGCAGAAAGTCGATATATGCCAATCTCTCTGCAACTTGAATCCCCTCTTTCTCCACTATTTGGCTGAATTTATATATATTTTTCAAGAGTATTTCTCCAAGCACTTAATAATTATCTTCATTAATCATACCTACAAAAAAGCTTCATAGCAAAGATGATATTCATACCACCCAAAAACACTTGATCTACCTGTCAAGTATGATTATTATACGTGGTAGATCGCATTTTAATCAATTACACTATATGTAGAAATTGGTTAAATAAAAAACACTAAATGTAGATATTTGATTTTTAATGGAGGAGCCATATGGCTACTAATGGGACATCGGGTGATAACCGTCGTCATGGAGCGGTGCGAAATAGATCTCAAACTCAAACTCCAAGCGGACATTGGGTTAAGCGAGATTCTGAGACTGGGCAGTTCATTGATGTGAAGACATCTGACAAATCACCATTTAAAGGTGTCAGAAAAGAAAAATAGGCAATAGAAAATCTATTGCCTATTTTTCGTGAAACGTGAAATCAAGTATTTACTAGATACTGATTTTGGGCACTAAGTTGGAGGGCTCGCGCCTCAAAGTTATGCCATTACATCCAGCCAGATGTTTTAAAAGCATAACTATTGTCGTTTCACATTACAAGAGCATCCTCCCTAATTAATTAGGAGGACTAAGCATGAATAAGCCAAAATCGGTTCATGTGACGACATACCCACGTTATCGCTATGGGCGCTGGGAGCAAGTCTGCACTCATTGGCGCTCAATGCCATCGTAAGTAAAATTGTTATGGGTAACGCCGTCAGCAGGGGACAAAAACCTGAGCTGCGCGGCGGTTTTTTATTCCCTCTGGCTGGCCTTACTAGAATTGCGTGTTGAAGTTTAAGAGGTCGATAACAAGTAGTTTAAGAATTAAACTACAGCTATCAATTTTTAATTCTTCATTCGAATACTCTTTTACCCAGTGAAAGCTGGGATGGACACGCTCTGCATGGACAAGTTTATTTCTGGCAAAATACAAATATTTAATGCATATAAAAGCGACTACTTCAATGTCACTATTCGTATTTACTGCTTTTTGCTGCTGAATGTGAGCAAGAACTGTGGGTAAGTATCCTTGATTCTGCAAAAATTGCTGACGAATTGGTAACGAGTCTTCAATTTTTTTTATCAATCGCGCATCAGAAATACGCTGGATAAAACCGAGAAGATAACCACTCTGAGACTCTTGTTTATAATCGTTGAGAATCATGTTACGCCAATTTACTATAGCGAATATGTCGTCATGCGTCATAGGGGTTACGCGGGTTGTAGATAATGGATATCGCGCTACGTTAGCAATCATATGTGCTCTCAAACTCCTTAAACATTGAGTGTCTTGTCCGCTTCCCTCTTTCAGCTTGTAGACAGAATTGAAACACTTCCAAAGAGCTTCAAACCTTTGAAATGGTTCTGGTGATGAACAAGAGCTAATAAGGTGGGTTATTGCATACAGTAGAGCGTAACCTGCTTCTGACTCTTTCCAGATAGTTTCAAGCTCACTACGATTAATGCGCTGCAAATATGCCATCCCGTTATCACAGTTTATAATTTGACGAACCCCTGACTTATTAATTGTTTTTTCTTCCTGCAATTTGCCACTTAAGTGTCTAGATACTTTAATGCTAGTAATTTTATTCGGCTTCCCAACAGCAGCATAATAATAAGCTAGGGACTTAGATATCTGTCTGTTCATAGCTGTATCTGCATTATGAAGAACATCAGAAATTGAAGTTTTCTTGCTACGATTTGCAGTTATTTTTATCGATTTTTCTTTGACTATAATTTTGTCTTTAAGGTTTGAATTATTTGAGTATGGGTACTCAACATCAAAGCTACCAATCGATTGATTTGTTGCCGATGAAAACCTGAACAGTATTGTATATTTGTAGTTTCTGCTCATATCTCACTCATAAAATCTAACAGTGTATTAGATGACATTGTGTCGGAATTTATTACGACACAATGTCGTTTTTCATAAAACCTTATCGTTCAATCTACGCACGCACCTCTTTGAAAAAAAATAAATATTTTTCTAAATTTTGCGCTAGCTATCTTTATGAAAAAAAGACACTTTGAAGGTGTGGGAGCATAAAAAGCGACATTGAGATGACGCAGGTAATCTCATCAGTACCAATAGCCACTTTACGGTATTTTGCATGATACAAACTAAGGGCGCGATTAGCTAAGACCTAAATCACAGTGGGGCGAATAATAAGCTCATTTCTTGTTTGTATCTATGTAGTCAGGAGGCTCTTATACAGTAGCCACTGATGCTCATCTTAAGCATTCAGTGGCAATGACTTACAGTATATTAGTGTATATTTAAATACAAAGCATGGTCATCATGCCTTTTCTTCAGACTAGATGGGTGATGGAGGAGTTGGTAACGGTGGAGCAATAGATGTACAGTTCACATTCACTTTTGGTTTGAAAGATTTTGTGCCTAATTCCCAAAGCGAATCGATGTTTCTTAAGTAACCAATGATCTTGTGATTCTCGGCATTTATGATCCCGCATACTTCAGTTTGATGTGGACTAGTCGGAGGGTAATTAGGAGACCGATCAAACATACCTAACTCAACAGGCCAAGAATCACCATGACTTGATCCATTACAAATGGTTTGAAGCTGTTGCAAGTAATCTTCAATCTCAGGAGTACCACCAAAATAGAACTTTGCAGCAACTATTACTGTGAGCGTCCCTTTTCTTTCACCTATGAATTGTATCGGTGATAGTAGCCCGGACATATATATGTTTTCAATAACTTCGATTACACGAGTGTCATGGTCTTCATCCCAAATAACCGAAAAATCATGAACTTGAGGTCGGTTAATTGGACTTCGGGTTACATCAAGCCACTCTACACTTCGAAATACTGAATAATGAGTACCGCGACCAAGGTTTCCAATAGGTTCTTGTTCGTCATAGATACAAGAAAATAAGGAAGAATACTGAGATAATTTCGTGTTCATATTTAATTCCGATTTCGTCAGATTAGGTAGTTGTCATTACGCTTTTAACCAGCTTTCGACTGACTAAAATTCCACCACCAATAATAACAGACTCGAAATTTATAACAATATTTTGATTCATCTGTAGGTGAGGAGTGAATCGCCACTACTGAGCAGGAATCGAACTTAAACTGGGTACTAAAGTTCTAATATAAATCTAATGATGCTGGTCCGAATTAGTAAGGCTTGCATTCTGTAGCCACTTTGTAGCATTACTCAAATTTGGTCAACGCTGTGGTAGGACGTTCACCTACGGCTATGTTGCAAACCAGAAAAGGGGCATAATTGAATCACGTTCAGACCTATTAAAGTGACACACTTTAATATCTGTCGATAAGACATATCCAGTGGTAATAAATAATTCAAAAACGTCCGCACTGCTGAAGGGGATTAGGTAAAGCCAACTCCAACCAAAGTCGGTCATAAAGGTAAAGCCAGAAAAATGCAGCATTACAGTCAGATTTTATATCACGCCTAATAGCATCATGATTTTTCAACCGATACCTTTGTATCTCTAATCGATAACGACGACGCATTGATTCAAAGTGACATTTTTTTCGCCAATCGACTAAACCAGGCACACTGGAAATAACCTGCTCAACAGAGCCAATTCCTATACCACATCGTTCTGAAATTAACTGCCTGTGCATACCCGAACGAGCGAGGTGAACAATTTTATTTTTTAATTCTGATGTTAGCTGTCTAGGCTTTAAATTCAGTTTAATACCATGCTGCAGAGCTATTCGTTTTAGATAACAGCGGCTTTTTCCTGTGAGTCGAGATACTTCGGCCATAGAGCGATTTTCTCCAAGCAGTTTTAAGCACGTATTTTCAAGTTGCAGGGCTTTAACAAGACTAGGCTTGACCAAAACAACATTTGGCTCCGATCGTTTTTGTGCAAACATTTCGCTTGGGTGACTAAACAACCAACTGGTAAATAGCAGGTGTCTGAATGGATGATGACTATTCTTGGGATTTAGTAACTCAGATAAATATCGATAGTCTTCACTACCGTTGGGGAGTGGAGTATCTGGCCCAGAGCGATAACTGCCTACCCAAGTGATAAATTGCCGCATTAAAGACTGCCGACGTACACTCCCGCTAGGTGTGATAAAACCTAAATCGGCTAGCCGCGATCGATAAACAGAAGATAACTCTAAAACGGGATTTTCTTTCATGAGCATTAAGATGAGATTTTGACCGAACTTAGCAACACGATATTCAATATCAAACGCAGATTGAATATCTCCATGACAAGATGGTAGTAAACCTGCATCTAAGCGATGCTTTCGTTCTTCTAATTCTATACTCTTCAATAAAATTGGATGCTTATAACAGGCTATAACACCTGGTATCTGATGTGCCCGATGCAAATAAGGTACACCAAAGCTTTGTATGTCTTGTTTCGCACAATGTTGGCACCACTTTAGACATACAGCTCCGCCACTACCAAATGATGCCAACTGGCTTTGCCTAATGGCCTTTACACCTTCATTAGCAAGCAGATACTTTTTAAGTTCACTTGCATGCTCTGGCAAGTAAAAAATAAAGAGCGGTGCTAAGGTTTGCTGGTATAAAAATTCTTCAGAGGATTCTCCAACAACATGAGATAAATGCTTTATCCCTGCTGTAAGTAAGGGATGTAATGATACTCGGCTCGAGCCAAATGCTTGTTCGCAAAATGCTCCTGCTTCATCACCTGATATGGTCACATAACGGATTAACCGTCCTAGCAACAACTCATCAGGTAGCGATGGAGGCAGAAGCATGGCTCAAACTAACCGAAAGTCTTGAGCGGGTCTTCACAGAAAAGTCCTGCCGATTTAAGAATATCCAAAGGGTCTTCCTCTTCCGATGCTCGCTGTATTAATGCAGGATCGTCAATCAGGGCATGCAAATCATCTTGATACTGTAATTCAGTGATACGCTGGGCAAATTCAGGATGGTGAGGCCGACTTAGGTCACCAGGTATAGTAACTAATTTACCTTTGGATTCAGTAATAACTTTAGCTTCTGCGGAAGCCTCAATGTTTGGCGTCTCTTTTGTAGATTCTTTTTTACGCTTTAATAGGGAAAGCCTTAATTCATCAGTTGCAGGCTTCGAGGCTCTAATAGCAATACTTGCTCCTTTATTCAATACACTGGTAGTAATCCGTTCATCTAATGAGCCTATTACTGCTCGTTGTGAAGCGTAAAATATTCGAACAGCAAGGTCCATATTACCGACTGATAAATTAAAAAGTCTGTCACTCAAGTCCTGAGTCAATGGAGTTTGAACGTTAGTCCACTGTAACTTCCATAATTCATCAACAAAAAGTCCCCACTCATCTCCTGAATTTTTAAGTAAACCAATGTCAAAATAGCCTCCACTTTCTGCTCGTCGTGCAGCTTTAAGTGTTTTGCTTAATAACTTATCAAATGGTGGATTTGCACAAAATAAAATTGGTATGCCAAGGTTATTCATCAAATTATGTAAGAAACCTAATAATCGCTCAGCGCCACCGGCTTTAGCTGTATTTAGGTTTTGCATCTCATCTATAACTAAGATCCCTAAAAAATTAGACTTCATTTTTGCTTCAATCTGTTTTATTAACAGTGCAATAGTATTCTGTGGTTTAGTATTCTTAATTTCGAGCTTTCTATCAATTTCATCTAAAATCCGATGGCAAAGCCCTTTAACACTTGAATCATCAGGACAATCGACCTTAAGCCACACAACTTGTGTTAATGGTAATGACATACCTTTATAAGATTGATGTTTAATTACATCAGGGTAGATACTTAATACCTGCTCTAGCATCGATGTTTTACCAACGCCGCTTTCGCCAATGATTGTTATCCCACACCCTTTAGGTTTAAAGAATCCAGTATTAGGCTCTATGCTAGGCCTTTCATCCAGTGAATAATGAAGGTAATTCATTGTGGTTGGCGACAGAGGTTCTTTAGATGAATATCCATCTTTTATTGCGATTTCAACTGCCCTAAAGACATCAAAATAAACTAGCTGAGGCTGGCGAAGTCTTTTTATACGAGTTAAGTACTCTACGCGAATTTCAGGATCGTTTTGAGTATCCTCGGTTAAGCACTTTGGATAATTTGCCAATTTATCCACTAACTCTTCATCCGTTAATTTCTTAGGGAGTGATTCAATAAGTGCATTCCCGACGTGTTCAGGTAAAATAGCTTTCTGATAACAGGCATTCTCAACATACATTAGTCATGATCCTTTTTACGCTTCAGCAATGACACCACTTTTTGATTCCGCTCTTCTGACCATTGCTCAACATAATTAGTCTCTTCTTTTTTGCGTTCTACCTTTACTGAACTGCTGGACAATCGAGCATCCTCAATCGCCTCTCTTCTTCGCTCTTTCATGCCTCGTGTACGCTCCACTTTAGAGGATAAAGCAGGTGCATTCTTGGCCTCACCTCGAGCACGCTTCACAATAGCTTTTCGACGCTGATGCTGTTCCACAGATTTTGCATCAGGTTTAGCTCGTTTTTTATCGAGTTTTTTCCAATCTTCAAAAAACAAAACATCAGCTCGATGTAGACCTTCAAGACTAGAAGACTGCAACATTAGTGCACATCGAGTGAATCCTTCCATTTTTTGCAGCCTCACATAAATGAATGAGGAATTATCTTGATCGATTCGAGCCTCCATTGACCAACGAGATCCAGAGCGAGCAATCGTTTTCCAATCTTCAAACTCTGGCCGATCACATTCATAATACATATCGTCGTTGAGTCTTATTCCTTTAGATGTCATAGAAACCGTTTCTACAGGTAATAATCGACTTCTAACTTCAGCCTCATTTACCTTATTTAAGGCATGTAAATGTTTATCTAGGTGAAAATTCCAATAATTTAGAGGACAAGGTTTATTTCCGGACTCGATAAACAAGCGGCTCTGCCCAGCTAAGCTGTCTAAGTATTGCCGATTAAGTGACAAAACCTCATCCACAAGTAATGTCGTGACTTCTTTTAGAGTAAATATTGCATCTGCTCTTGGATCACGATCCCCACGAGTATTTGGTCGCCCAAGAGTGGTTCCCTGAAGTTCGTGATTTAATCGCTTATTCAACATATTGAAACGCTGCTCTATCGTCCCTTTTCGGTCGGCTCTGTAAGGAGGGGCAATGCTAAGGTGGCCTATCAAAGGGACCGCTAAATCTTCAGCATTTTTACAGATGAACTCCCCTCTGTCACACAAAAGACGTTGGGGAATATGATTACATGGCCAATCTTTATCTTCGATCTCGATACCAAATTGAGCGCAATACTCTTTTTTAGAAGAAGCACAATTAACCAAAGCCTGACGCCCCGCGCGCCAAGAAGCAAACTCCATTGATACATGCATACCAACAATCATCCGACTTTCTTTATCTATAATAAGATAAAGTGTTGGTCGGCCTAAAACATGGTTACGCCTAATTTCAGATACTACATGTACGTCTAGAACTGTAGCATCCAACTCAAAACAACTACCAGGTACTTCAGTATGATCCGTTGATGACCCTGATAAACCTCTGAGGTTGCGGTCAAAATAACCTAAAGATGTCTGTTTTCTAATTATCTCTTGCTTAGGGATCAATCTGTTAACCCAATAAATAAAGGCCCGATAGCTCGGAACGCATACCTCACGTTGCTCAATATCTGCAGAAATTAATTCATCTGCATAAAACTCTTTTAACATCTGATCGTATACCCGACTATGAGTGGCAGCCTTTCCCCTCAAGCCATAACACTTCATCGCTTTAAGGAACTTAACTTTATCCTCTTCGCTAGTATTTACCCCTTTTGGAACAATAAGCCCTGGAGTGGATACCTGAATAGGAGACCCTCTTTTTACGTCTCCAGCAATCCGTGGCTGCCCCGCGCCTCCAGAATTTTTGTATGCTGGGAGCAATGCGTTAAGCTCTTGTCCATACTTCCAAAACAGATTGAGGGACCGATATAAACCTTGAACGTATGTATTTTGCTTCTTAGCGTGCCTTGCAACGATTTTACACCTTGGATTAAGTGAAACCTCCACAAGAAAGTTTGGATCTCTGATTAAATCTTTAATTTGATGAAAACGGAAATTTCTCTTATTTTTATGTGCTTCAGAGATCGTTTCCTCAGCAACAAGCTGGTAGAAGGGAGCTAAATAATCAAACGGGGATACTTGGCCATTTTCTATTGCTTCAATAAATATAGCGACAGAGACAGCTATGGGTCTTTGGAGATTAGAATCATCCGTAAGCCTGAAAATCACAATTATTGAATCATCAGGGTAATGACTTAAAACTCGGTAAGTTCCATCTTGAATCTCACCAACGTCCTCAAAAACCCAAACACTATTTAATTCAACTTGCATTTTGCTGCTCTCCAACTTGCCTCGCCACCTTTACAACCTGCAAAATTCCACTTTCAGCTATAGGCTTATTAAGGTCTACACAAACTTGCTTTGTCGCTAGCAAAACCTTCAGTAAAACTAAGGCATCAACATGTTCAACATTCAGTTCACGAATAAAGTCATTACATAAATCTTCAATTAAATTAGTGCCTAATTTAACAATAGACTTAGCTTTTTCAATTGTGTCATTTTGAAAATTACTCCCTTGTCGATACGGTGAAGTGAACCATTGAATATTTCGAGATTGGATTTGAGTCTGCTCTGTCATTGAAAATATATGAAATGCAATACCTTGTAGCTGCCACCAAACCCTCTCAATATCGAGCTTTTCAGCTGTACGTTTATCTTTTAGATCATCAGCAGGCTTAACACTTATCGCCTCATACCAAGTGTTGGTGCCATCAGTCAGAGTTAAAAGAAAGTCCGTCGTCATTACATTGAGGACCTTATCTTTTGTCACTGGGTTTATCGGGTGATCGACATCTAGTGTCTTTGCTATTTTGACCGAGAGGTCGAGTGGAAGAAGGGGGAATTGCTCACGAATATCAATAACAGGATCACAAAATTCTGCTAGATAGAAAAAGCATGATTCTTGCTCTGATAATGTGTGATGAACTCGGTTAGATTTAATACCGTCGATTTTACCGCTGTTTCCAGCAGAATTAACATCTTGTACACGCAACCAAGGCATGTACTCATCAACGTAACCTAAGCCGAACTTATTTTTCAATGCTCGCTGATAATCTTTCAGCGTCTCTAGCTTCCTAAACCGTCCCAAGTTAATTCACTCCATAGCATTTGATAAAGTGAATTATAGCTTAGTGTACAAACTTTATTACTCCAAAGTACCTTTGTGTACAAACTTTATTTCTTGTGTACAAACTTTATTGTGCCAAAACAA
>TARA_R110002033_G_scaffold34761_8_pt1 | contig 11451 bp, 12 predicted proteins | sample TARA_R110002033 | Tara Oceans TARA_R110002033 (sample SAMEA4397051) | marine metagenome | biome: Polar Biome; feature: [SRF] surface water layer (ENVO:00010504); material: water (ENVO:00002006), including particulate matter (ENVO:01000060) such as... | depth 5 m
TCATTTAAAGCTTCTAACTTTTCCTGAACCTCTTCATTAACATACTCTTTATCTATTGATTTTTGCTCTACTTGAGCCGCAAATTGTAAAGCGCACATTGCCAAAACATCTTGCTTATCTCTTACAGAGTAATTCTGCTCAAACTGTCCTATCATAGCCTCAATCTTCTTTGTGGCCTTACGTAAACCTTCTTCTTGAACCGGATTTATCGTTAACGGATAAACTCTATTAGCTATAGAAAGTTTAATTTTTAATTGATCTGACATATAATCTAAATTCACACCTTTTTATTCCGATAATTGCCCTATACAATGGTCAATATCCCTAATTAGTGCATTTATTTTGAGCTTTGTTTCTCGTTTATTTTCGTCACTACCAAGCATTGAATTTGCCATTTTGAGGGTATCATACTTATCTACCCAACCAGCAATCTCTTCTTGCTGCTCCAAAAGCTTTTGCTGCTGCTGTTCTAACTGATCAGAGAGTTTAGCGTTGGTTTGTTTTAAAACCTCTTGCTTATGTAAAATCTTACTGATTTTATTCTCTAAAGCATCAACAATGTCTTCTATTTTACTCATTAAAGCAATTCAATACTATTGAAACAAAGTTAACATACCAATTGTAAAAACACAATTCTTTTGTGATTATTTTTTTATTCATGTAAAGTCAAAAGAATTAACACGTTAACTAAGAGTCTAAAATTAAAAGCTTTAATTATAACTTAAAGAATTGTCCATAAAGACTTCAAAAATCTCTATCACAAATTAAACTTAAAGAACTACGTCTAAAAAATAATACACTTTTATCATTTGTAATTCGTTATCAAATTAATATTTTAGCTGTTCTAGTCCATTATATGAAACAATTTTTCCTTTTTTTTTTAATTTCTTGCTCTATTTATGGGCAAAATGAATACCCTCAAGATTATTTTAGAAATCCATTAGATATACCAATAGTGCTAGCTGGAACTTTTGCAGAGTTACGATCTACACATTTTCATGGTGGTTTAGATATTAAAACAAAAAGAAAAGAAGGTCTAAAAGTGCATGCAGCTGCTGAAGGCTATATAAGTCGAATAAAAATTTCGCATTTTGGCTACGGAAAAGCAATTTATATTACACACCCTAATGGTTACACAACTGTATATGGACATCTTCAAAAATTATCTAAACGACTTGAGGCATATATAAAACAATGCCAATACGACAAGGAGAGTTTTGAAGTAGAAGTTTTCCCTCATTCTGAAGAACTTTTAATTGACACCAACGAAGTAATAGCATATTCTGGTAATACAGGAAGTTCTGGAGGGCCTCACCTCCATTTTGAAATTAGAGACAACGAAGAACGTCCAATGAATCCGCTTCTGTTTGGTTTACAAGTACAAGATACAAAAGCACCTTCGGTTACGGCAGTATTTGCATACCCAAAAGACAAAAACGCAATAATAAACGGTAAAAACAAGCGTACACAATTACGCTTAATTCCCCAGAGCACTGGTGACTTTACTGTGGAAGAAATATCAGCAATTGGTGAAATTGGATTTGGTGTTACATCTTACGACAAACAAGATTTAGCACCTAATAATAATGGTGTAAGTAATATACAAACCATATTTAATGGTAATAGAAGTTTTGAAATTGATTTTAAACGCTTCAGTTTTGATGAAACCAAACATATAAAGCGTTTTGTTGACTACGATTACTTTAAGACGAAAAAATCTAGAATTCAAAAATTATTCGTTGAGCCTAATAACCCATTGAGCATGTATAAAGATGTACATGACAATGGTTATGTTTTAGTCGAAGACAGTACAGCGAGTGTTTATAAAATTAGAATTAGAGATTATCACAATAACGAAACTTGGGTAACAATACCAGTAAAGGGCAAGCCTCAAACTGTAAAACAAGATAGTTTAGTCGACTTATCAGATAAATCCATAGTTTACAGTGACAAGGCAACAATCTTAAAGTCGGGTTTTGTTACCGTTAATTTTTATGAAAATACAGTGTACGATGATACGTATTTAGAGTTTAAAGTGAGCTCAGACACACTTTTTCTTCATGAAGACAAAATACCACTCCAAAAGAATTTCTATATTAATTACGACTTAAGCAACTATAAATCTGAACATCAAGACAAGGTTTTTATAGCGAACTTATATGGTTACTATAAAAAACCGAGCTATGTTACCACAACGAGAAAAGGCAATATTTTAAGTGCACGAAGTAAAAGATTAGGTATTTATGCCTTGGCAATGGATACAGTATCGCCTACTATAAAACCTGTAAATTTTCAAGATAAAAAGTGGCTGAGTAAGTATCGTTATTTAAAAGTTAAGATTGCAGATGATTTATCTGGTATTAGCAAATACAGAGCAACAGTAAACGGACATTGGATTTTAATGGAATACGATTATAAAACCAATACCTTAACACACGATTTTAATGATAATATTGTTAAAGACACCAAGAACGAATTAAAAATAATAGTGACAGATAATGTGGGAAATAGTTCTACATTTGAAGCTATATTTTATAGAAAATAAAACTAAACTATTTGAAACGCTTACATTTTATAATCCTAGCCAGCTTACTCTTAAGTCTGCTTTCTTTTTCGCAAACCGCCATTGTGAGAGGTGTTATTTTAGATGAAGGTAACACACCAATCGAAAACGTTAATATAAAAGCTAGTACTGGAGAAGGTACTGCTACTAATAGTAATGGTTTTTACGAACTTAAAATACCTTATGGTGTAGAAATTACAGTTATTTTTTCGCATATTTCTCATGAGCGTGTGGAGCAGAAATTCTTGTTGAAAAATGGGCAAGAGTTAGAATACAATCCTGTGATGCTTTTAGATGTAGAACAAATAGCAACGGTTGTAATAAATACAAATACGAGATTAAAAGTAGATGGTGTCACTTCTATTTCTCCACAAATGCTTAGAACTATAAAAGGTGCACAACCTGGTGTAGAAAACATATTAAAAACTTTACCAGGTGTAAATATTTCTAACGAATTAAGTACACAATACTCTGTAAGAGGTGGTAATTTTGATGAAAACTTAGTTTATGTTAATGAGATAGAAGTCTATAGACCTTTTCTAATTCGTTCTGGTAATCAAGAAGGTTTAAGTTTTGTAAATACAGATTTAGTACATAACGTAGATTTCTCAGCAGGTGGTTTTCAAGCTAAATATGGAGACAAGCTATCATCAGTATTAGATATCACTTATCGTAATCCTGTAGATTTTGGCATTAGGGCAGACTTAAGCTTATTAGGTGGTAGTCTTTCTGCAGAAACAGTTTCTAAAGATGGAAAGTTTTCTGGTATTGCAGGTGTTCGTTACAGAGACAATAGCCTGTTATTAAATAGTTTAGAAACTGAAGGTAATGTAGAACCTATTTTCGCAGATGCGCAAACGTTTTTAACGTATCGCTTTTCGAGTAAATTTCATTTAAACTTTTTAGGAAATATTTCATTAAACAAATACAACTTTCAACCCGAAAATAGGCAAACTAATTTCGGAACTATTTCTGACCCAGTTGCACTTTTAGTTTTTTACGAAGGACAAGAAAAAGACAAATACCAAACTTATTTTGGTGCTTTAAAAGCTAATTACTTTGTAAATGACGATTTAACATTAAAGTTTATAACATCAGCATATCAAACTACAGAGCAAGAATATTTTGATATATTAGCACAATATCGTTTGGGCGAAGTGAATACAAGTATTGGTGATGAAAATTTAGGAGAAGTAGAATTTAGTGAAGGTATTGGATCTCAATTAACACATGCTCGTAACGATTTGGATGCCTTTATTGTTAATGTAGAACACAGAGGTGATTACAAAATTGATGACGAAAGCACAGTCGAGTGGTCTGTAAAATATACTAATGAAGATATTAGGGACCGTTTAGTAGAATACGAAATAATTGATTCCGCTGGCTTTTCAATTAGACCACCTCGTTTTAGTCAACCAAATTACCAACCTTATGAATCTTTTTCTGGTCCATTAACTGCTTTTGAAAACATCAGAGCTTTAAACCGAATTACAATAAACAGATTTCAAGCTTTTGCTCAATACTGTAAAAGTACAAACTGGAATGGTCACGACGTGTTTTACAATGCTGGTATAAGATCGCATAGTTGGAATGTTAGTGGCGAAGGTGTTTCTGGAAAAACTCAAACTGTTTTTAGTCCAAGAGCACAGTTTACCATTAAACCAAATTGGGAAAAAGATGTACTCTTTAGAGTTGCTGGTGGATTGTACTATCAACCACCTTTTTACAGAGAACTTAGAGACTCTACAGGTACCGTGCAACCAGATGTAAAAGCTCAAAAATCATATCACTTGGTTTTAGGCAACGAACAAAGTTTTGAAATTTGGGACAGACCTTTTAAATTGGTTATAGAAGCTTATTACAAAGGCATGACAGATGTAAATCCTTATACATTAGAAAACGTAAGAGTTCGTTACAGTGCTAAAAACAATGCAAAAGCATATGCTTATGGATTAGACTTTAGACTCAATGGTGAGTTTGTTCCTGGTACAGAATCGTGGTTTAGTTTTGGCTATTTAAAAACCGAAGAAAATATTGATAATCGAGGTTATATTGCAAGACCAACCGATCAACGCTTAAAATTTGGCGCCTTGTTTCAAGATTACGTACCAAACATGCCAGATTTAAAAATGTATCTTAATTTAGTTTATAACACTGGTGTTCCTGGTGGTTCGCCTAGTTATGCCGATCCTTATAACTATCAAATAAGATTAAGAGATTATAGACGTGCTGATTTAGGGATTTCGTATCAAATCGTAAATCCGGAAAGAACCTACGATGCAAAGTGGAAAAAATCAGTAAAAGAACTTTCTATTGGGTTTGAAATTTATAACATGTTTGACAATCAAAATTCAATTACCAACACATGGGTAAGAGACGTTTATAGTAAAAGTCAATATGCCATTCCTAATTATTTAACACCACGCGTATTTAACTTAAGATTGTCTGCTCGGTTTTAAAAATCGTTGAATTGTAACTCTACTAGAAAATTATTGTTAAGAATTAACAAATTCATTTAAAGTTTTAATCACATAATCTAACTCTTCTTTAGTATTATAAATGCTAAAGGAGAAACGGATTGACGGTCGCTTTAATTTATCTTCAGTTAAAATCTCAGTTAATACATGCGATTGTTGATTACTTCCACTCTGGCAAGCACTTCCTCTAGAACAAGCTATTCCTTTTAAATCGAGTTGAAATTGTAACATAGCTGCTTTTGCTGGCGCAATTGGCAAACAAACATTAACTAAAGTATAAGTACTATTTGTTTTATCCGAACAACTTCCATTAAAACTAGCTTCTGGTAAAACTGATTTTAATTGCTGAATAAAGTAATCCTTTAAGTCAGACACATAAGTTTTGTCTTCTTCAAGGTTAGAATATGCGATTTTTAAGGCTTCATCCATACCAACAATATTGTGTATCGATTCTGTACCTGCTCTATAACCTCGCTCCTGCTCTCCACCAAAAATTAAGGGTTTTAGACCAGACTCTTTCCTTATAAAACAAAAACCAACACCTTTTGGTCCATGAAACTTATGAGCACTAGCAGCCAAAAAATCTAAGGGAATATTCTGCAAATCTATTTTATAATGACCTACAGACTGTACTGTATCAGTATGAAATAAAGCATTATTAGCTTTACATAAAGTTGCAACACGCTCTAGGTCTAAAATATTACCGACTTCATTATTAATGTGCATTAAACTTACTACAGCTTTATTACTCTTTTGCAACAATTGCTCTAAATGCGAATAATCGATAAGTCCACAATCATTTAAATCTACATAAGTGATTTTTACATTATATTCTTTTTGTAATTGTTCTGCCGTATGTAAAACAGCATGATGCTCTATTTTAGAAGTAATTATTTCATCATAACCTAAATCTCTAACAGCACTTCGTAATGCCAAATTATCAGCTTCTGTACCTCCAGAGGTAAAAACAATTTCTGATGCAGACACATTAAAATAAGAAGCAATATTTTTTCTGCATTGTTCTAAAAGTGCCTTAGACGAACGTCCAAAACTATGTGTTGACGATGCATTACCATAGCTTTCTCGCATAACTTTTGTAATACGCTCTATTACTTCTGGTCGTATTGCTGTAGTTGCCGCGTTATCTAAATATACCTGCTTCATTGTTTAGGGGAAATTTTAACCTGAGTTTATCACAAAAATATTATAAATAAAATTATTTAGTTGATGAAGCGTTATAACTTTACAAATCTTTTATTTTTGTTTAAAATTGAATCTATGATACGTCGTTTTTTTATAATCTTTTTTTTAGCGTTTTTAACTACCTGTGATGATGGTGATATTTTATCTATAGACCTCGATTTTGATGGTGAATTAGAACGTTGTGAAAACGACATAGATTCTTATGTGCTATATGACACACGCGACGACCCAAACGAAGCGTTGTTACTTATTATAGAACGTGATGACACCAATGAATTACTGTTCACAAAACCAACCATGATTGGAGCTCCAACGGAATTAGTAATAACTGAAGGTGGTGACACTCAATTTATTTATAGATCCTATAGTAGAGCTATTGAAAGTGGCGAATTATGTGATGTAATACCTCCTAACGACCTCACAGTACTAGAAAATTACCCAGCACCAAGCGGGACAGTTAAAGTTAGTACAACTATAGAAGATGACGACAACGATGGCATACCAACAGAATATGAAGGATTGGCAGGTGATCCAGATGAAAATGGTATTTATTGGGATTCTTTAGATTCTGACCTTGACGGAATCCCTGATTACTTAGATCAAGATGATGATAACGACAATGTATTAACTAAAAATGAAATTGATACTGACAATTTAGATGGAGATGACAACCCTACAACAGGTTATTTAGATACAGATGGTGATCTTATTCCTGATTATTTAGATGAAGATGATGATGGCGATGGTATAGATACAAGACGAGAAGATGATAGCGCTGAAGGTAAAGACCCAAGAGCTTTTGATAATTATGTCGTAAATACAGAAGGTGTTAGTGTTTATCGCTATTTATATAATTATGTTGATGATAACATTAACGCCAATCAAGAATTCGATGATTCAGGATTTATTGATAACATTTATACAAGATCCGTAACCACAAGTTTTGTTATAGAAAATGCAAATTTTACAATCATAAGCTCAGACTACATCGATTTTGGGACTTTTGAAAGTTCTTTTGACGTATTAATTGAGGCACCTGTTGAAGAAGCAGATTAAGGCGCAATATTCTGAAGAATACTAACCTCTGTTGCACCTAATCCGTAAGTTTTGTAATCAGCATCGTAGAATCTTACATTATTATAACGACTAAATAGTGTCTCTAACTCCTGCTTAAGCACACCTTCACCTTTGCCATGTATAAATACTATTTTAGGTATACGTTTTCGTATGGCAAATTCTAATTGACCTCTAGCTGTATCTAATTGAAGATTGAGCATATCAAAATTAGACATACCTCTAGAAGATTTTGTTAAATGATGTATGTGTAAATCAACTTCAAACTTTGGTGCATTTCTTTCCTTTGGTTTTACCGTTGGTGCTGATGTACGCTTTTTTGATTCCTTTTCTTTTTTCACAGCGTCAAAGTCTGTATTGTAAACAGCATTTTCAAGTGAATTCCCAGAAGACCTTAGCATAAGTTCTCGTGCTTCAAACTGTAAATCGAAACCGTCACTATCTTCAACCGTAATTTGATTTTCTGAAATCTTTGTAACAATACCTGAAATATCATCATCGATTGTTTCAACCGCATCACCTACTTTAAACTTCATCTTCTTTTTCTGTTTTTACGAAAGACTCTTCGGGTTTATCAAATTTACTAGGAATATTTCTTGAAGTTCTATAAATTCCAAACATCAATAACGCGATTCCTCCTATTAATAAATAAGCATTTTGTTCTTGTTGAGCATTTGCATAAAAAGCAATTAGGCCACCAACTACGATACAGAAAAAGTTTATAGATCTAGATATATTCATAATTAATAATGTGTTTCACTATGCAAAAATAAGGTTTAGAAAAATATTAACTGCAATTACTAAAGTATTTAGCAAATTCTTAATTTAGCAACATGTTATTATTTGCTAAAGGAATAGAAGATTACATGTTGCCTTGCCTAAACAAAAAAATTTTAGGTTTTGAATGTATGGGTTGTGGCATACAACGTTCTATTGCTTTAATTTTTGAAGGGAAACTCATTGATGCCTTTTTTATGTATCCTGCCATTTACACTTTGATAGGATTTTTTGGATTTCTGATTGTAAACAGTTTTAAGAATTTTAAAAACAGCAATAAAATTATATTTATATTAGCGATATCTAATGTTATTATTATCGTTGGAAACTTTCTAATCAAACTTTATTTAAAACAAATTTAACTATGGAACAACAAAAACTAAATCCTGCTATCGTTTACGTTTTATCGATTATTGGTCTTTTATGCTGCTGCTTTGGTGGACTTGGTATATTACTATCTGCACCTGCATTTTTTGTAGCACAAAGCGGATTGAAAAAAGCAAGTTTAAGTCCTGATGATTATGATCCAGCAAGTGTTAAAGCTATGAGCACTGCTAAGATACTGGCTTTGGTTGTTACCATTATATGTGGAATAACATTAATATATAACATTTACGACTTATCAACTGGTGGTCTTGAAGATAGAATGCTAATATTTGAAGAGTTTATGAAAGGTTATGAGCAAGGTGTGCAAGATGCTGCAGCTGAATAATTAGTTATAAATACAAAACTTAAAAAGCGATTTTCTTAATTGAAAATCGCTTTTTTTATACTATAAATTTAAATAAATATTACTTCTCAAACGCTTTTAAAGTTTTTGTGATAATAGCCACACAATCTAATAACTGTTCTTTAGTCATTACTAAAGGTGGTGCAAAACGGATAATATTACCATGCGTTGGTTTTGCTAATAATCCGTTATCTCTTAGCTTCATACAGATATTCCAAGCAGTTTCACTTTCTTCTGTGTCATTGATTAAAATGGCATTTAATAAGCCTTTTCCTCTTACACCATTAACAATAGAACTGGTTTCAATAAATTTAGATAATTCTGCTCTAAATAATTCCCCTAATTCTTGTGCGTTATTTGCTAATTCTTCGTCTTTTATAACTTCTAGCGCAGCCATACCAATTGCAGCAGCAACAGGATTTCCTCCAAATGTACTTCCGTGGTTTCCTGGTTTAATAACATCCATAATATCATTATTTGCTAAAACAGCTGACACAGGATATGCTCCTCCAGATAAGGCTTTACCTAAAATTAAAATATCAGCTTTAACTTCTGGTGTACCAGAACAATGCTTATCTGCACAGCTGCAGTTACCACAAGTTGCTAATAAACGACCTGTTCTTGCAATACCAGTTTGTACTTCGTCTGCAATAAATAAAACATTATATTTTTCACATAAAGCTTTTGCTTTCGCTAAATAACCTTCGCTTGGCACGTAAACGCCTGCTTCACCTTGAATTGGTTCTACTAAGAAACCTGCAACATTAGGATTAGCTTTTAAAGTATCCTCTAAAGCTTCTAAATTATCGTATTCAATTTTAATAAAACCATTAGTATATGGTCCAAAGTTTTTACGAGCAACAGGGTCATTACTAAACGAAATAATAGTCGTTGTTCTTCCGTGGAAGTTATTTTCACAAACTACAATTTCAGCTTCATTCTCATCAATTCCTTTTACCTCATAAGCCCATTTTCTACAAAGTTTTAAAGCCGTTTCTACAGCTTCAGCTCCTGTATTCATTGGTAACAGTTTGTCGAAATGAAAGGTCTCAGTAGCATATTTTTCAAACTTACCTAACATGTCATTATAAAATGCTCTCGATGTTAAGGTTAAAGTTTTTGCTTGCTCAGTCATTGCACCAACAATTTTTGGATGACAATGTCCTTGGTTTACTGCAGAATATGCTGAAAGAAAATCGTAATACTTCTTTCCTTCTACATCCCAAACAAAGACACCTTCTCCTCTACTCAATACTACAGGTAGCGGATGGTAATTGTGTGCACCATACTTGTTTTCTAAATCTATCGCTTCTTGCGACGTTAATTGGTCTAAAACAGCCATTTTAAAAATAATTTAATAAATGAATAAAATATCCATTCCTTATCTACCTTTATCCTTTCGAAGTGTCCGAAAATTCAGCGTGGGAAAGAAATCATCCCTAAGAAACTGCAAATTAGTAAATATTCCTTTTGGTTTTTAGTCTCATTCAGAAATTTTTGATGATAATGAAGAAATTTGAAGTTCTAAGCGTTTCATTTCGCGTTGAAGCGCATTTCTATGCAATTGTAACCAAGCGTACATTTTAATCATACACATGGTTGTGAAGCACACAAAAAATCCTGAAACCCAAAGTATTAAATCTTTAGTTGATTCTGCTTTGAAAGCTTCAACTACACAATATATAAGAAATCCGAGTGCCACTAAATTTACAATATGCATTACAATGGTAAACCACAAATTTTTCCCTTTGTATAAACCAGCAATCATAGCAAATACGCTTTGTTCTTCTAAATCATCGTAAAATTTAGCTTCTTCCTCTGTTAGTGTTTCTTTAATTAATTGGTCTATGTCGTCAGTTTTAGTTTTCATAATCGTTATTTTTTAATGTTGTTTTTAATTTTTCTCTCGCATGGAATAGTCGCGATTTAGCTGTTCCGATAGATATATGTAATAATTCGCTAATCTGTTTTAAGCTATACGATTCAATGTAGAAAAGTTGTACTACTATTTTTTGACCCTCTGGCAATTGGTTTATAGCCTTTAATAAACGTTGCTTTAAAAGCGTGTTTTCTGAATAAAATTGGTCTTCACTGCCTAGTTCTAATTCTGAATTAATATTTCGTTTCTTATGCTTAGATTGTAATCGTAACCAATCCGTTGCTTTATTAGTCACTATTCTATATGCCCAAAATTTGAATTGTTTTGGGTCTTTTAAACTTTCAATTTTATGAATAATAATCGACCAGCTATCTTGGGCAATATCCTTTGCTGCGTCTTTATCTTTTACCAACCAATAGGCTTTATCGCAAAATAATTTGTGCCATCGTTTAACCAAAGCTGCCAGTGCTTTTTTGTCTCCACTTTTATAAGCTTCAACTAATGCTTCGTCAATACTTTGGTTTGGTTTCAATTAAGCCGTTTTAGATTGAATTGATTTTCGTTTATAAATTTCGCGTAATACCTTTACCCACAAATTATACGTTGACACTTTTTTATTGGTTGTGAAATAATTTTCCACCTTATCAAAAGCATCTTCAATTAAGGCATCATGAAGCCAACGAATAACAAAACCCCATAATAATGAGGCTTTAAAATTGGCTTTGACATGAATTTCATGTCGTATTTC
>TARA_R110002033_G_scaffold129417_7_pt1 | contig 11422 bp, 10 predicted proteins | sample TARA_R110002033 | Tara Oceans TARA_R110002033 (sample SAMEA4397051) | marine metagenome | biome: Polar Biome; feature: [SRF] surface water layer (ENVO:00010504); material: water (ENVO:00002006), including particulate matter (ENVO:01000060) such as... | depth 5 m
TTCATCCATTCCACATTTCTCCGCATTTCCAAAAAAGGATTCAGAAAAAACATGGCCACCGCATAAGTGTTTTTCTACCGTAAAGGAAACAGATGAAAACAGCACCAATGCTATTAAGAAAAAGACAGCTATGTTAGAAAAAAATTTTTTCATATTTGAGCCCTAAATATTTAATTTTTAATGATTATTATAATTGAATTATCAAAATTATTACCCTGCAAGCTAAATGTTTTATGTATAATTAAAAATGACATTTATCATATTAAATCTCTTTTATAATCTCACATTTCTCAACCTCAAAGAGTTTGTGATTACAGATACTGAGCTAAAACTCATAGCTAAAGCCGCAATAATTGGTGACAATAACAATCCGAATACAGGGAATAAGACACCTGCAGCAATTGGCACGCCTAAAACATTATAAGCAAATGAGAAAAATAAATTTTGCTTGATATTTCTCATCACGGAATGACTTAAATTTTTTGCTTTAACAATTCCTTGTAAATCGCCTTTAACTAAGGTCATTGAAGCACTTTCAATAGCCACGTCTGTTCCTGTTCCCATAGCAATACCGACATTAGATTGGGCAAGCGCGGGCGCATCATTAATACCGTCGCCAGCCATGGCAACTATTTTACCTTCAGCTTGCAATTTTTTAATGACTTCTAATTTATCTTCAGGTAAGCAACTTGCTTTAAAACTGGTTAAATGTATCTCGTCTGCTACGGCCTTAGCTGTGTTTTCATTGTCCCCAGTTAACATAATAACTTCCACACCTTTATCCATTAATGATTTAACAGCTGCTTTACTTGTTTCTTTTATAGCATCCGAAATACTAACATAACCTACCGCAGCATTATTAACTGCAATATATGATACCGTTTTACCTAATTTTTGTTGTGAAACAATCTTGGCTTCTAATTCTTTAGAAACAGAAGCATTTATTTGTTCCATCAATTTTTTATTTCCTAAAGCAACTTTATTTTTAGCAACGGTTCCTATCACCCCTTTACCTGCAACAGCCTCAAAATCATCAACTTTTATAAGCTTTGTTTTATTTTGCTTCGCATAATTTACAACGGCTTGCGCCAATGGATGTTCACTATATTGATTTAGAGAAGCTATTTGCTGTAACAATTCGCTATTTTTATCATCCGTCGCATATACCTTTTCAACCGAGGGCTTTCCTTCGGTTAAGGTCCCTGTTTTATCAGTTATTAAAACATTTACCTTATTCATGGTTTCAAGTGCTTCAGCATTTTTTATTAATACACCATTTTGGGCACCTTTGCCAACACCTACCATAACCGACATGGGTGTTGCCAATCCTAACGCACATGGGCAAGCAATGATCAGCACTGCAACTGCATTAACAAAGGCATAAACCATGGCAGGTTCTGGGCCAAAATTGGCCCATATAATAAATGTTATGATAGAAACCAAAACCACAATGGGGACAAAATATTTAGAGATGGTATCCGCTAATTTTTGAATGGGAGCTCTGGATCGGCTCGCATCATTTACCATTTGGATAATTTGTGATAATAAGGTTTCAGAACCTACACGTTCCGCTTTCATAACAAAAGATTGTGTGCCGTTTATGGTGCCTGAACTTACTTTATCATCCACTGTTTTATCAACAGGAATTGGTTCCCCGGTAATCATGGATTCATCAATACTGCTTTTTCCTTCAAAAATTACGCCATCCACGGGGATTTTATCACCTGGCTTTACCCGCAACAAGTCCCCGGCTTTAATGTCATGAATGGACACTACTTTGTCTTCGCCATCCACTACTAAAGTGGCTTCCGAAGGTGCCAGTTTTAACAATTCTTTTATGGCGCCACTGGTTTGGCTATGTGCTCTGGCTTCTAATAATTGCCCTAATAAAACTAAGGTTAATATGACTGCTGTGGCTTCAAAATAAAGACTTACATCTCCACTATTGCCTTTAAACTCGGCAGGAAATACATCAGGAAATAAAAGACCGACAATGCTAAATATAAATGCAGCTCCGGTTCCTATGCCAACCAAGGTAAACATATTTAAATTCCAAGTTATAATAGATTTCCATGCGCGTTCAAAAAACATCCAACAGGCATAAAAAACTACTGGTAGTGTTAGTGCAAACTGAACCCAATCCCAATTATATTGCGGCATAATGCTTAATAATGGGTTTTTTGGCAAATACATGGCTAATGAAATCAATAAAACAGGCACAGCGAAAACAGTGGCAATCTTCATTTTTTTTGCCAACATATTGAATGTTTTTAATTCTTCGCTTTCATCGGGCTCCATTGGAATTAAATCCATACCACAAATTGGACAACTTCCCGGTACATCCTTTATAATTTCGGGATGCATAGGGCATGTATATTTGGTATCGCTAACTAATTTTGGTTGCTCAATTAAATCCATTCCGCATTTTGGGCAACTACCTGCTTTATCATAGGTTTTTTCCCCTTCACAATGCATTGGGCAATAAAACACGCCATTGCCTTCTTTTATAGGCCCATGGCTGTGTTGGTGCTCATCTGCATGCTTCTTGCTTTCTGTTTTTCCATGTTTTAGTCCTAAAGACTCTCTAGGCACCAAGGTCATTTTACATTTAGGACATTTCCCTGGCTCATCACTTACAACTTCTGGGTGCATTGGGCATGTATATTCAGCCTTTTGTTCTACTAAATGCATTCCACATATTGGGCAATCGCCGGCCTCTTTATAAGTTTTCTCTCCTTCGCAATGCATAGGGCAATAAAACTCGCTACTGCTTTCCTTTACACTTTCATGCGAATGCTTGTGGTTTTCTTGCTTATTGCTTTCTTGTCCGGGCATTTCAATAGTATAATGCAACCCCGCTTTTAATAAGGTGTCTTGCAATTTTTCTATTGAAATATGGGATGTCATTTCAACAACAACTTCTTCCTTTTTTAAATTTGCAGTTACTTGGGTAATTTCTTTTAAACTTCCTAAAGCACTTTCAACATTGGTTTTACAACCCATGCAAGTCATTCCTGTTATTTTATAAGTGTGTTTCATTATCTTATTTATCTAATTTTATGTTAAGGTCTATTTAAATCCTATCATATTATAAAGGATTTTGGTTAAAACGCATCATATTTTATTATTCTATTTACTTTTACTTAACTCACGTACATCCTCTAATATTTTCTACTTCTAACTTCCGAAATTCCAATAGACTGCAATTTAAAAGCTTTAATCCTAAACAATTAGCATATTTAATTTCTATAAAATAATCGATACTGTCGAAATACGTCTAGGACAAGCCATTTTTTTTATGTTGAGGATAATGTTCATTTTCTTTATGACTAAAACAAATATTACCTGGCGTTGGAAAGCGAATAATAGTAACCAGCAATAGTTCCTAATAAAAGAATAATTATAATGGCGAGTATTCCAATAATTTTATCTTTTCTTGAAATATCACTTTTCGTTTTATGTGATTTCCTTTTGTTCTTTCTTTTATTTCTTCTAGTTTCACTCACTTCTTTTTATTGTTATGTCTATAATAATAGCTAGTTATTAATGGTCATACAATTGCTTATCTAAAATTAATAGACGCGAATTTTAGATTTATCCTCCTAACCAAGCAATTGTTTAACCAATGCACCAACAACTATTAGAGCTATTATCGTGTAGACTATATAGTTGAGCCATTTCTTTATGTTAAACTTTTTGTTGGTGTTTTGGTGATTCTCTTTACAGCATTCTTTCATAATTGTTCTAGTACCTTTTGTTATTTACCATGTTAAATTTCCAATATTTAAAAATGTAAAACGCACGGCTACTAATCCATCAACCCAAAAACATTCTTCTTTCAAAATTCAATTTACAATTTCGGACCATTTTCTATACATTTTGGTCAAGTGGCTTTCTGTCACAGCTTGCTATTTTTTATACTGGGACATTCACTATTAGGAACGTTTAGGTTCATCACAGTCTTTAAACTGATCGGGAGTTTTTCCACACATACTGCATGGTTCTCCATTTTTATTGAGCATAGGGTTTTGGCTTGCACAGGTTCCGGCAAACTTACCTCCTTTTTTGGCCCAAAGTTTTATGGCTATTCCCGTTATTCCCAATCCTATTAGGATAAAAGTGATTAATAAAAGTTTCATCTTTTTAGAGTTTATCTATTTTTCTTGTTTTGCGAACCACCAAATTGCCTAAAGGACAATTATTAGTGGGATAATCCATAAATACATCATGATTTCTAGATTTTAAAATGTGCTCTAGTTTGTATGCATATTGCCCGTGTTCATTCCTTTGGCACTCATCATCTTGATGCAGGAATTCATACACTCATCGCTCATCATGCCTTGATCGTGCATCATTTGCATCATGTGAGTCATCATTTTTTCGTCTTTCATCATGGAGTGCATCATATTCATTGACATTATACTGTCATTCATCATATTCATACCTTCACTATTCATCATCATATTCATCATTCCTTTATCCCCTTGCATCATTTGCATAGCACGCGGATTGTTTTTCATTTTTCCCATAAATTCTGTCATCATATCATGGTCACCTACGATGTTTTGCATCATTTGACCTCTCATTTCTGGGTTTTGCATCATTGCATTTACATTGGCATCTTGTTTGCAGCTTGTTAAGGTAAACAGACCAATTACCGTTAAAAATGTTACTAATGTTTTCATAATATTTAAATTTATTGATTACTCTTTATATTGTGACTTATTTTGACTTTACTCTAGTTAAAATTAAGCATATCATGTTATTTCCCTTTACATAATTCGGGTCATTGTTTATACAATTTGGTCAAGGGTTTTTCTCTCCCATTGTTGCAAGTTTTTATATTCGGTCATTGACATGCCTGTTATGTTTTTAAATTGTCTTGCCAAGTGGCTACTTGACGCATAATTAAGGTTATAGGCTATTTCAGAAAAATTTAATTCTCCCAACTGCATATATTCTTTTACCTTTTCAATTTTTAGGTTAATTTCATATTTTTCAATGGTCATACCTTCAGTTTTACTGAACAGCTTACTTAAGGCAGAATAGGATTTGTTGAAATTTTTAGACAAATAAGAAGAAATATTTAAGTTGTCTTGATTTTCGATTTTTTTTATAAGTGCAATCTTTATTTCTTCAATCAATACTTCTGTTTCATCTTTGATAATCTCAAAACCGTGTTTTTTAAGATTTTCTTCTAATTTAGAATTATCTTTAGGCATACTTTCATTAAAAACTACCTGTCCTAATTTAAGTGAAACTATATTATAACCCAGTGCATCCAACTCTCTTTTCACCGTTGCCTTGCATCGGTTGCATACCATATTTTTTATATAAAGTGTCTTTTTCATTTTTTATTTAGATAAAACATCCATACCAACAACTATTGGGTATTCACAAAAAGGCTTTCAATGCCAATCCTATTAAAAGAATCAAAGCAAATAGATAGACTATCAAACGTTTGAAACCTAATTTTAAAAAATTGAAACCCTTCCAATCTCCATCTTTTTTCTTTTTCTTAATGTTGTAATAAACCAAAACACTTGTTATTACAGCGAAGACCATATTAAACCAGAACGTATAATCTATTTTAAAAGTTCTGCCATCGGCTTGTTTTTTAACAGATTCCGGTATAGCATCAAAAAGTTCAAACCCATAATCCAAAATTAAGGCCGTGAATAAAATACTTATGTACATGATCCCTGCAATATATAAGGCTACCTTTATTCCGTAATATTTTCTGTTCATGTCTACTAAAGGAGGCACCATCAAATCAGAATATATAAATCCCATTACTCCGGTAAATGCTACTCCTGAACCAGCAAGTACTGTAGCCAAAGGAATGTTTCCCATTGACCCTATAAAGGTAAGGGCAGCTACAAAAGGAGCCACCGCTGCATTCTCTAACCGAATCCAAAATCCAGGTTCCCCAGACATGGGCACCATATCCTGTAGAAATATGGCCTGCCAAAAACTATCTGGAACAAAAACCGCTACAAATCCTGCAATTACAAAACCAATCAAGATATCCTCCCAGGCCATTCCCCACTCCATACTATAGCTTTTGCTGACCATATACCATCCTTTTTTTGATTTTATGCGCTTTTTCCAATCAAAGTCTTCTTCTTTAATATCTGATTCCTTTTCTAACTTTTCACGAGCGTTTTTTATCCATTGTTTGGGATATGTTAATTTAATAAGAATCGAACTTATTACAATAAGAACCAATCCACCAATAATTTCTGCTACTACGTATTCTGCTCCCAGAAAAATAAAAATTAAAATACCCAATTCTATTACTAAATTGGTTGAAGCAAACATAAAAGCAACTGTAGTAATAAAATGAGCTCCTTTTTTGAAGAGCGAACGTGCAGTTGCCAATGCTGCAAAAGAACAAGAAGAGCTTATAGCACCGAATAGCGTTGATAAGGAGACGCTTTTAACACTTAATCCACCAATATAATTGGTCAACTTCTTTTTTGGAACAAATGATTGAATCATGGCACTGATTGCATAACCCAAAACAAATGCCCAACCAGATTTCCAGAAGAAGCCTAATGATGTAAATGCGCCTTCTCCCCACTGTTTTAAAAAGTCATTCATAATCTTATGTTTTAGTACCTGGTTTATGAAGGGTTTTAACTAATCAATAAAAGAAACCATTCCATACTTAACATCAGGTCTTATTTTAAACTGTCTTTTATTTGTTTCATAAATCCTATAACCAATTCCTTTTCAGATTCTGATAAAATGGCATCCCTATGAATCAAAGTGTATGAAGACAATGGCATCTCATTATCTTCAATTTGACTTATTATCGATTTTAATTTGCTTTTTTTTCTTCTATCTGAATAGTTTGACCATTCACTAAAATTCAATTCAGACTTACCCTTTTTAATATGGTTTTCTAAAAACCAAGCAACTGGCTGTACTTTATTATACCAAGGATAGGCCGTATTGTTACTATGGCAATCATAACAGGAAATTTGCAACTTGTTCCCAATAGCTTTCGGAACATCATTAACCAACATAAAGTCTGTTTTAGGCACAACATCACTTTGATTGCGTGGGGTTTTAACAAACTGAATTCCTACAAAAACCACCAATAAAACCAATGCTATGATTTTAACTACTTTCATTTAATTAATTTTCTTTTTTACATTCCCACAGTTTATCATTTTACTACCAAAAAAAGGGTTTTTAATCTCTTTGGTTTCACTTAACCAATTTGTTTTTTTCATTGGGCAATAATCTAGGTATAAGGTTTTATTTGTACCCAATAATGTTACCAAATCAGAGATATCTGTACTCAATGTTTCAAAATGCTCCCGTTGGTGCTCAAGAGGGCTTTCGGAAATATGCTCTGCATGTTCTTTAGCATCTTCAACGATGTCCATGTAGGCTGTATGTTGCTCTTCATTAAGTTGCGACATCTCAAAGTTTGAAAAAGCGGCAAGCAATGCTGTTCCTCCTTTTGCGGCATTGTCTTTATTATCGGCAACTAATCCATTTTTAATTTGAAGGTAGGCATCAATAATCGGCGCTGTTGCAGCGTTTTTTTGAGTGGATGCTTCTATATCCCTAGTTTTCATTGTAGCTCCTTTGTCATGATCATGATCTTCATCACCATCTTCATGATGATGTTCTTCACTTTCATTATTCATTCCCATGTGGTTTTCTTTAGCCCCCATTTCTGTATGATGCCCATTTGAATCAACAGACTCCTTTTTGTTGTCTTTACAAGACATTACTGTTAAGGCTGCAAATGCTATTGCAAAAATTCCAATCGATAATTTTGTTTTTCTCATTTTTATTTGTTTTAAGTTTATATTAATAAAATACTGCTTTGCTCTATTTTATAGAGTCATAACTTTTCTATTACGTTTTCAAGCATTGCGGTTATGTCTTTGGCAACATCACTCAACTTTTCATTCTCCACAGCTTGCATTGATGCCATTGGGTTGACCGCAGCTACTTCGATAATGTCTTTATCAATTTCCTGTACTATAACGTTGCAAGGCAACATGGTGCCAATTTTATCTTCTGCTTGTAACGCTTTATGTGCATAAGGTGGATTACAAGCTCCCAATATTATATACTTTTTAAAGTCTACGCCCAATTTTTTCTTTAAAGTTGCTGTTACATCAATTTCTGTAAGTATTCCAAAACCTTCTTCTTTTAATCCTTTTGTAACTTTATCGATAACCTCTTCAAAAGTTCCATTTACTGTTTTATTAAAATAATAGTTCATGTTTTTTAATTTTTTGAATTAATGACTTGTTTTTTTTCCTCATATTCTTCTTTGGATATTTCACCATTTGCAAAGCGTCTGTCCAAAATTTCCGAAGGACTCTCCTTCTTGGGGATTTTGATCCCATTTTTCCCTGCATATAGTATAACCGCCAAAGCAATTATTACTAAAACAATAATCCATGTATACATCATAATTTCTGCTTTTTATTTGTTATCACTTCTTTTCAAAAACCATTTTTCGCCAAAAAAGATAAGCGTTATGGCGACTAATGCAACAATTATAACAGTTACATCTGAACTTGCCTTAATCCATAAAAAGCCACTTAAAACCACTATATCCAAAATTATTGCCGTTAGTACCATAAAGAAATTAGCCTTTATCTCTTTTCTTATATTTTTTAATATGCCCCATTGGATACCTATGTCCATCACCAAATAGAAAATAGCTCCTAGAGATGCAATACGACTTAAATCAAAAAATACAGTTAATACAATTGCTATGACAGTAACGTAAACCAACATATGCCTTTGAATATTTCCAGGCATCCCAAAATGCTTATGCGGGATAAGTTTCATATCGGTTAGCATTGCCGTCATTCTTGATACAGCAAAAATGCTGGCTATAATTCCAGATATGGTAGCCACTATGGCGATACCTACTGTAAACCATAATCCATATTTACCAAAGGCAGGTTTAGATGCTTCGGCCAGCGAATAATCTTTAGCTGTAACAATTTCAGAAATCGTTAAATTTGAGGAGACAGAAAATGCTACTAACAGATAAACTATGGTACATATTGCAAGAGATATAATAATTGCTCGTCCTACATTTTTGTTTGGGTTTACAATTTCTCCACCACTATTTGTAATAGTGGTAAATCCTTTATATGCCAAAATTGATAAAGCCAATGCCCCTAAATAATCTGTAATTGGGTAGGTTGAGTCATTATTAACATTAACAATATCTTGGAAAGAAAAACCAGCAGCCCAAAGTGCTCCAATTGCAAAAATAGAAATACCACCAATCTTTATAATGGCCATTGTTAATGAAGACCTTTCAATAATGTTATTTCCTGAAATATTAATTAGAAAAGCACCAACAATAAGGATGACACCCAATATTGACACCCAAACACTATTATTACTCACATTGAAAAGCTGTAAAGAATAAGAACCAAAAGTTCTGGCAACCAAACTCTCGTTAATAATCATAGAAAATGCCATTAACAGCGCTCCTGATGAAGCAACAGTACCTTTGCCATAAGCTTTAATCAAATACATTGCGATACCGCCTGAGGATGGAAATGCATTCGACATTTTTATATAACCATACGCACTAAAACCTGATATGATAGCTCCAGCAATAAATGCAAACGGGAAAAAATTCCCTGAGAGTTCAGCAATTTGGCCTAATAAAGCAAAGATACCAGCACCAATCATCACGCCAGTACCTAATGACACTGCACCTGTTAAGCTAATACTATTTTTTTTATAGGTTGACATAATTAAAATCGAACTAATAGACCTCCTCCCCAGCCATATTTATTGTTATAATTTCCTTGTATGGAAAAATTACGGGAAAGAATGTAAGACGCACCAACCAGCCACTGGGTTTCACCTTGATACGATTTGTTATTCTCCAGATGGTTTACCCATCCAAAATCTGCTCTGTACTCGTATTCGCCTTCTAGGAATATTCTTGGAAAAATCAATAACTCTCTGTCCATACGTATTCTTGGGCGCAACTGATAATCTATACTCACATCTACATTAAATCTATATGGGGTAAAATATTTAATACCAACTAATCCTACTGTATTAAAAGTATCATAAGAATCTGGTGTTGATGTTTCTGTATTTACTCCTGCATAAATACGCACCCAATCATTGAGGTATCTATTATAATTTACTTCTATTTCAGCGTTTTGGCTATAATCAAACTCGCCACGCAAACTAAATTCATTTCTAATATTACTTGACGTTAAAAAGAGTTCATTAAAGTTTGAACCTGTACGAGCCAACCCCCAGGAGTAGTATCGATCTGTTTCATCTACAAGTTTTTGAACTGGAAAGTCGGTCATCCTTTTATCTCTAGGTGTATCATAACTAAACACCCGTGCCATACCCCCTACCAAATGGTACAAAATATGACAGTGAAAAAACCAATCGCCATACTCTTCATTATAAAATTCGATAACGACTTTTTGCATCGGTGGCACATTAACAGTGTGTTTTAATGGTGATCGCTCCCCATTTTCATTAATCACCCTAAAGTAATGACCGTGCAAATGCATTGGGTGGTGCATCATTGTAAGGTTATTTAACGTAATCCTTGTAACTTCACCACTTTTAATTTTAATCTTATCCGTTTCGGACAATGGCACTCCATTCATACTCCAGATATAACGCTGCATATTTCCTGTTAGATTGAGCAAGATGTCATTTACGGGTAAATCTGCATTATAAGTGGTATTTTCCTTGGCCTTTAAAAAATCATAGTTGAAATAGGTTTTACGAACATTGTAATCAAAAGCTGTTGTATCTTTTTGTATCTTGGGCATATCATTATTCATATGGTCTTTCATTTTGCCCATGGTTTCAGTATGGCTCATTGAGACCGATCCTGTTTTCGTTTCCTTCATTTTATCCCTAGTCATATGGTCATCCTCCTTGGGCCTCATCTCATCCTTCTTCATATTCATACCCATGTTCATCTGTCCATCTTTCATATCCATCTTCATTCCATATTTCTGCATCAAAACCTCTGGTGTCTTTTTCTTTTTATTTCCAACTATCGCAGGCGCACCCATCTTCATATCCATTTTTGCCATTTGCTTCATCATGGCTACTTTGTCTGGCCTACCTATTACAGTTGCTGGAAAAAGTTTTCCGCTTCCCAAGCGAATTGAGGTATTACCAGAACCATCCTGAGTTGTGGCGGTAATTTCTAAAATTCCTTCCGGAATAGTTACTATAACATCATAGGTCTCTGCAATTGCAAAAAGAAACCGGTTTTTATGAATTGGTGTTACATCAACGCCATCACTTGCAACGATCATCGGGTTGCCAGCACCAAAATCCATCCAATAGTAGGTAGAGGCAGAAGCATTTATAAATCGAAGTCTCACTTTTTCACCTGGTTTAAACTCTGGATATTCAGCAATTTTTT
>TARA_R110002033_G_scaffold113541_1_pt1 | contig 11416 bp, 9 predicted proteins | sample TARA_R110002033 | Tara Oceans TARA_R110002033 (sample SAMEA4397051) | marine metagenome | biome: Polar Biome; feature: [SRF] surface water layer (ENVO:00010504); material: water (ENVO:00002006), including particulate matter (ENVO:01000060) such as... | depth 5 m
AGGCGGGAGACCGTCTCCAGGGTTCGAATCCCTGTCGCTCCGCCACCTTACCTTTTCTGAGGATGTTGCCGGGTCGCCTTCGGCGGCCATTATTCCTCTTTTGGTTGGCCAATCTAGCGTTTCGCTTTTGTGTCGGGTTTCCTTCAATTGTGCCGGAATGCACTCTTCGTGTGGTATGGCGCGCGGTGTTTTCCGAGCGGCGATATCAGGAAAGCTAGCAAAAGACGCTGGCATACAACCGTGGCCCAGAGCTGTCTCGCTAGCGCATTCCGCGAGATGCCACCCAGCTTTGGTAATGATCTGTCAGGGTCTCTTGGATTGGTCGGTAACGGACCCCGAGTTCTTCGATGCTGCGCCGGTTGTCCGTAGAGAACCTGATGCCGACGTATTCTTTCACGAAGTTCCGATCCAGACCAAAGAGGGGGCCGATCAGCCGTAGCAGCCAATTGGGAATGTGCCCGCGCGGCAGAAGGTAGGGCTTCTTGTGGACTGGTTTGATCAGCCGGGCCATATCCAGAAAGCGCGTCATCTCTTTTTCTGCAAGAATGTAGCGCCCCTTGGCCGTGGTTGTTTTGGCCGCCGCGATATGGGCGAAGGCCACCTCTCTCACATCGACGGTCGTAAAGCTCAGGTCCGGCACGCCGTAGAAGAAAAGACCCTTCATGAGTTCGTCCAACAGAAACAGGCTGCCGGAATCGGAGGTGGCTGACAGGGTTGGTCCAAGCACAAGTCCGGGGTTGATCGCGACCATGTCCCAACGGTCCTGTGCCCGACACATCTCCCATGCCTCTTGTTCAGCGGCGACCTTGGAATAGTGGTAGGGATTGTGGTCGACCGTGCTTGTCGTGTTGAAATACGCCTCGGACAGGACGCAGTTGTCCATCTTCAGCACATCGATGTAGTCACCAAAGATCGCACCGACTGTTGACGTCAGAACAACGCGTTTGACCGTCGGCGTCTCGTTCACCGTGGAAAGCACGTTGATGACGCCCTCTAGGGCAGGGCGTAGCATCTGGTTGTACCCGTCCTTGATCTTCTCCGGCATGAGAAACGGGGACGCCACGTGATACACGACATCGCAACCCTTCATGGCCTTGGTAAAAGAGCCCGGTGCCAGAAGATCCGCTTCGAACAGGTGAAGTTTGCCGGGGAACGACTTCTGCATCTCATGCAGGGGTTTCAACTTGTCTGTGTTGTTCAGACTGCGGACGGTGGCATTGACGGTGTCGCCTGCTTCCAGCAATTGCTGGACAAGATGACTGGCGATGAAACCGCTACCACCCGTGACAAGTGCCTTTTGTTGCGCGCGCATGACCATGACGGGTCTCTCCTGTTGTCATCACGCCGTTCACGGGCGGGGTTGTATCGTCATCACGGGGCGTTGGGACCGAAGCGTGACGATAAAAAACAGAGCAATCGCCAACAGGGTGGCCCCAACCGCGAGCCGTGTTGTCAGCTCGGCCGAGCCTTCGACCGCGCCGACGACGAGGGGGCCGACGGCAATGCCCAGCAACTGCGCCGCGGCGAACAGGCGGGCGGCCGAATAGGTCGGGTCGAGCGCCAGAAGCCAACCTACGAAGAAGGGGCCAAGAAACATCCAGCCAAAGCCGACGGCTGAGTAAAGCGCCAGCAACGAAGGCGCCTGTGTCGCGCTGCCCAAGGCAATCATCACCGCGCAGACCGCCAGGATCATGACCGGGATCAACCATTGGTGCGATAGACGGCCCGATAGGACCAGCGCAACACAGCCGCCAAGGATCTGGCCGATCAGAACGATTGGAATGGCCAGATCGACCAGGTCGCGGGGAAGGTTCAGCGCGGCAAGGTGGATTTCGGCATAGGACACGACCGACGACAGGCTGGCCATCACAAGGACGATCACCAGAAGCGCGGTCCAATGATGCCACATCAAGGTCGTTGGTTCGCTGTTTTGTTCGGAGGATTGCGTCAGCGCAATGGGACGTAGCCGGAACGACAAAGGCAAGGAAAGGATAGCCAAAAGCGCAATCGCTACAAAGCTGCCGCTGCTGCCGAAGCGCGGAGAAATCACGCTGGTCAGCAACAGGGCGACGGCGAATTGCACGGCGGTCTGAGATGTCAGGTAAATGGCTGACATGCGGGTTGGCGCGGCAGAGCGCACAATCGCGCCGATCGTCGCCCCGACCAGAACGCCGCCAATCAATCCGGCAATGAACCTGACCAGCAATTGCAACAGATCATCGGCCCAGACGGACGCACCGTTGGCTGCTGCAAGGGCAACAAGGGTCGCCGCCACACGCCCCGCGCTTGTCTGTGCGCCCAGCACATGTCTACAAATCACTGTGCCGATGCCGACGCCCAAAAGTTCGACACTGAACCCAAAGCCAACAAAGGACAGCGGCAATCGACCCTCGTTGTAGAGATCCGTCAGAAACAGCGGGGCAAAGCCCACGGACAGAATGCCGATGATGCCGATCAGCACGTAAAGCCGGACTTGTTGGTTGGGTATGGTTTGCATCGTGATATCCCCCGTTGTGTTTGAAACCGGACGGCGGCTTAGCGCAGTTGAATCCAGATCGATTTCTGTTCGGTGTACTGATCATGGGCCGCGAACCCCTTGTCGCGGCCGCCGAAGCCGGATTCCTTGAACCCGCCAAAGGGCACGGCGAGATCGCCTTCGGAATAGCAGTTGACCGAAACTGTGCCCGCCTTGATCGCTTTCGCCATGCGGTGCGCCGTGTTGAGGTCGTTGGTGTAAAGGGATGACGCCAGGCCGTATCTGGTATCATTGGCCAGCGCGATGGCTTCGGCCTCGTCATGGAATGAAATGACGGAGAGGACGGGCCCAAAGATTTCTTCCCGTGCGATGGTCATGTCGTTTCGGACCCCGTCAAAGATTGTCGGTTCGACGAAATAACCGCCGCTTTCCTGCAAAACCTGATGCCCGCCATGGACCAGCGCCGCGCCTTCGTCGACGCCGCGCTGGATCAGGCCTGTGACCTTATCCAGATGACCGCGTTCGATCAGGGCACCGATCCGCGTCGTCTCGTTCATCGGGTCGCCGATGGTCCATGTGTCGAACACGGGTTTGAGCCGCGCGATGACCTCGTCCTTCAGGCTTTCATGGATGATCAGCCGCGACCCAGCCGAGCAGTTTTCGCCCTGACAGAACAGGATCCCGGTGGCGATCTCTTGCGTGACATGATCAAGGTCGGGGGCGTCGGGCATGACAATGGCGGGGCTCTTGCCGCCGCATTCCAGAACGATCTTCTTGAGATTGGACTGCGCCGAATAGCTCAGGAAATACCGTCCGACTTCACCAGAGCCGGTAAAACTGACGCAGTCGATATCGGGATGCAGACCTATGGCCCGCCCCGTGACTTCGCCCCGTCCGGGAAGCACGTTCAGGACGCCGTCAGGCAGGCCCGCCTCTGCTGCCAGCCCCGCAACCCTTAGCAGCGAAAACGAGGTTTGTTCGGCGGGCTTGAGGAGCACGGAGTTGCCCCCGGCAAGGGCGGGCGCAAGTTTCCAAATCGCCATGAACAGCGGGAAGTTCCAGGGTATCACAGCCGCCACGACACCCATGGGTTCGCGCACCAGCATCGACACCACATGATGCGGGGCCGGGCTGATCTGGTCGTAATACTTGTCTATTGCCTCCGCATGCCACCGCAGCGTGGCGATGGAATCGGGGATGTCGACGGTGCGGGAATCCGTGATTGGCTTGCCGGATTCCAGCGTTTCAAGCATCGCAATCTCTTCGCTGTGCTGCTCGATCAGATCGGCCAGCCGCAAGAGCACCTTCTTGCGCGTGGCAGGGGCGGCTTTGGACCAATGTCCCGCCTCGAACGCGTGGCGGGCGGCGGCCACGGCGCGGTTAACGTCCTCTTCGCCGCAAGCCGCGACGGCGGCGAATGTGGTGCCATTGGCCGGGTTCTCACTATCGAAAGTTTCACCACTGGCTGCAGGACTGAAACGCCCGTCGAGAAAGGCCGAGGCCTCGAGCAGAGAGATGTTAGGGGTCATATGTGCAATCCCCTTGGCAGAAGCGCGTGTCGGCCCGTCTTTTGCATGTCAGCCATCCCGTTCCGGTCGCGGGGCCAGGACCAACCTGCCATTCTCTTCCCGGACCAAGCCGCGCGCACGCAGGTCGTCGATATACCGGCGCATGCCACGTCGGCCTTTGCGCTCAAAAAACGGCAATAGGCGCGGCTGAAGGTTGGGAAACAGCATGGCGACGCGGGTCAGGATTGAATCGCTCGTCTTCGGATAGGCCTCGAGCCGCGGTTTATCGAGAACGCGCAGGAAGGTGCGGGCCACGTCCAGCGGGGTCTGCGGCGTGTCGATGAAGTTCAGCACATTGCCGTTGTCGAGCGCCTCTTGCCGCAGCATCTGCGTATCCGTCGCCGTCGGCGCGACGGTGCTGACCTTGATGCCGTGCAATTCCTCATCCAGCGCAAAAGACAGCATCGCGCCCCGCAGGCCGAATTTGGCGGCCGAATAGATCGGGGTTTCGCGCAGTGGCTGCATGGCGCCGAGCGAGGTTGTCGTGATCACCCGCGGATCGTCGGACCTTTGCAGATAGGGCACGGCGAGGCGGGTCAGGACACAGGGGGCCGTCAGGGTGATGTCGATTTCACGCCGGATGCTCTCAACGGTTCGGTTGTGGAAGCGTTCCGATAGCGTGATCGCAATCCCGTTGACCAGCAAATCCAGCCCACCAAACCTGGCCTTTGTCTCTTCCAGCATGCGCGCCATGGTTGCCTCGTCCGTCATGTCCCCGGCAAATGGCAGGGCACGGTCGCCCAGTTTTCGGGAGACATAGTGGGCGGCGTGTTCATTGCGGTCGGCAATCACGACGTTCATACCGCGTTCGACCAACAGACCCGCCAGACAAGACCCGATGTCGCCCCCGCCGCCGGTGATGATCGCGGTCCGGTCTGAATAGCGATACCCGCTCACGCTGCTTTCTCCGCTGGTCTGGCCTGACTTCGGCCTGCGGCAAAGCCGGCGAGGTCTTCGTCCTTCAGGGTATTCCAGCCCAGGCTCCGCGACAGCTTGTCGAGATATTTCTTGTAGGTGTCGCTGTTCACGTAGCCCTGATGGCGATCGGACCCGATAAAGCGGATGCCGTTCGTCAGATCCGGTTGGTCGGTGGCGATATGCCGGTCCATCTGCGCGACGGTCGGTTTTCCGTCGATCTGGTCGCGCAGGTAATTGGCGATGACAAAGGCCATCTGGTCGAACATTTTGAAAGCGCCGGAATTCGTTTCGATATGGCTGATGCCGAACAGGTTCTTGTGCCGCCGGTTGAAGATTTGCAGATACATCTGTGGGCGGCCGCCCTTGTAATCGAAATAATCCCGCGCAAAGCCTTGTTGCTGGGTGTATCCGGTGGCGCAGAGGATCAGATCAACTTCGACACGTGAACCGTCCTTGAAGATCACGCCGCTGCCGTCGAGACGCTCGATATCCACCTTGGGCGTGATGTCCCCGTGCTGGATGTAATGCAGAAGCTGCGAATTCAGGATCGGGTGGCTTTCGAACAACTTGTGGTCGGGTTTCTGCAGCCCGAGCTTGGTGGTGTCGCCCACGAGTTTGTTCAGCAGAATCGTCATGATCGGGCGGGCAAGCCAGAGGGGCAGGTTGGGACCGTCGTGGTCAAAGACATCCGCCGGTTTGCCGAAGATATGTTTGGGGATGAAGTAGTAGCCGCGCCGCATCGAGATATAGGCCTCGCGCGCGGTCGCGGCGGCGTCGCAGGCGATGTCGCAGCCTGAATTTCCCGCACCGACAATCAGCACGCGCTTGCCCGCGAACATGTCCGGAGACCTGTAGACGGACGAATGCAGCAATTCGCCATCGAAATCGCCGCGCAGCTCGGGCATACGCGGGGTCCATTGTGTCCCGGTCGCGCAGATCACGCCAAGATAGACTTTGGATGTCCCGTCCGAGAAGGACACGTGCCACGATCCGTCTTGCCGTTTCTCGATATCCGAAATCCCGGTGTTGAAGCGAATGCCCTCAACCAGACCATGCGCCGTTGCAAAATCCTTGATGTAGGCGTGGATTTTGTCGTGGCGCGGATAATCCGGATAGCTGTCGGGCATCGGATAGCCCTCGAAGCCGGACATGGTCTTGGACGAGATGAAATGCGCGCTGTCGTACATCGGCGTGCCGGTGCGCTTTACGTCCCAAATCCCGCCGACCTGCGTCCCGGCGTCAAAGTGATCGAAGGGCACGCCCTTGAGGGTCAGGGCCCGCGCGACCGCAAGGCCAGCGGGGCCTGCACCGATCACACAGACTCTCTTTTCCGACGTCGACATCACTGACCTCCCTGGTATCGTGAAAGCCCATGTCCAACTGTGTGGACAGGGCGACCCCAAACCCGCCTCACATCGGGTTGGGGCCTTCTCTTCGATCAAGAGTGCCAGATCGGGAGACGGGGAAAAGGCCAGGTGCGGCATAAAAGCGGACATTTTCGGACAAAGGATTGTCTTGTTGGATGCCAAAATGGTGTTAACCTGTCGCGACAGGAGAGCGGCTATCGAAAAGTTCGCAACGATACCGCCTCAGGTTCTGTTCTATACGAACCAGGAACTAGAGGCGCGCGGGTTTGATCTGGGGCAGAATGCGCTGTGGCGGCCTGTCTACCGGATGGTGGTCGATGGCGATCGCCCGCATGTCACTTTCAACCAAAGCCAGTCCTTGATTCATGAGGCAATCCGCGTGGCGAAAGACCCCGACCTGGGGCTTGCGGTCGGACGACGGCAGAACTTTGCATCGGCGGGGTTGTTGAGCGCCGGTTTGCTGGCCTGTCAGACGCAACTGGATGCGCTGCGGCTGGGCGTCAAATACCATCGGCTGACGGGCAGCATGCTGGATCTTCATCTGGTCGAAACAGAGGAGGGCGCGATGGCCCTGACTGGGTCTTCCCGTGATCCCAAGTCCATGATCTTCCGGTTCCTGATCCAGGAACTTTTTACCAATGTGACCCAGATTTCGCGCTTTCTGTTTCGCCACGGCAATCCGCTGGAGCGCGTTGAATTCACGTTCAAGACGAAAAATCCCGCGATCTTTCGGGCCGCATTCAATTGTCCGACCCAATTCGGCGCATCCGAAAACCGTCTGATCTTCAGCCGACAGGCATTGCACGTCGCGCTTGAGACAGCGGACGCCTTCGCTTTGAAAACGCTTGAACAGGCGCTGAATGGCCTTATGGAACAGGAACGGCGCCAGCAGACGCTTGTGACCCATATCGAAAGCATTCTGCTGACCGAACTGGCCGAAACACCCGCGATCAGCGAGATTGCGGATCGGCTGGCGATGAGCGAACGCAGCCTGCGCAGAAAGCTCAGTGATGCCGGCACCAGTTATCGCGACGTGCTGTCACGGGTCCGGCAGACCCGCGCCATGGAACTGATCCGCGAAACGGACCTGCCGCTCAGCGTCATTGCGCAGGCGCTTGGGTTCGATGATACACGCAGTCTGCGTCGCAATGTAAAGCTCTGGACGGATCAATCCGCGAGGGCCCTTCGAAACGAAACCGCGCTGGATTAGAGGCAAATTGGACCGCCGGAGAACAGAATCAAGTCTCCGCACCAACGGCCCAATCCAGCAGAACCGGGCCGTTTGGCGTGCAGGGTCGGTTAGCCGATTTCGGCCAGGCGGTTCAGCGCCTCGGTCAATTTGGCGGCTTCGTCTTCGCGGGCGGCCAGGTTGGGTTTGGCCTCTTCGACCACCTCTTCGGGCGCGTTAACGGCAAAGTTCGGGTTCTTGAGCCGCCCGTTCAGGACGCCAATTTCCTTTTGCAATTTGCCAAGGGTTTTTTCGAGCCGCGCCTTTTCTTCGTCCACGTCGATAATGTCGGCCAGTGGCAGGGCGAATGTGCCGCCCTCAACCGGGATGGTGGCGCAGCCTTTGGGCAGATCGCACAGGTGGCATAGTCGTCGCCGTCCGCGCGCATGGGCGAGAAGTGACGCAATCGGGCAAAGCGCCTGAAGCGGGTCTCCCGAATTCTTGGCAGACCCATGATGCGGCAGCGCCAATGCTGCCACATGGGCGAGATCAGCGGTATGACAGCTCTTCCAGTCTTCAAGGTCGGGTTCAGTCAGAAGTTCCGCGTCGCCGGTATTCATCCAACTGACTGCGCCTGTATCCGCAGCTGAGCGGGGCAGGAGAGTTGCTGCAAAGTCGTTTGGCGGTTCAGAGCAGGCAGGCCTGAATGCTGGCAGCACCCTGTCGGATCGGGGCAAAATGGCCATGCAGCAGGTTTCAGCCCGACCCGTGTACGGCAGCGCGTCTTAGGCAGGTGAGCGTCGTGGCCCCGTTCACCCGAAATCCGGTCGACGCTTTTCCCGGAATGCTGCCAGTCCTTGCCCAAGGTCGTGACCCTCCACATGGCGGGCGAAGTGCTGATGTTCAGCCTCCATGCGCTGCTGCCGCCTGGGGTCGCGGGCCTCTGGGCCGGTCAGCGCCTTCAGGTGGCGGGTCACTTCGGGACTGCAGGCCATGATCTCGGCGGCAAGGTCCTGCGCGCGATGCATCAGCCGGTCTGCGGGCACGACCTCATTGACCAGCCCCCAGTCGCGCAGCGTCTCTGCGGACTGGGTTGCGCCGGTGTAGAAAAGCTGCGCGGCCCGCGACGGTGCGATCCGTTCGGGCAGCCGCACCGTGGACCCCGCTCCGGGGACTACGCCGTAGCGAGCATGGCCGTCGCCGATCTGCGCGCCCTCGGTGGCGATCAGGATGTCGCAGCACAGCAAAAGCTCCAGCCCGCCTGCAATCGCCACGCCGTTGACCGCGCCGATCACCGGCACCGGCAGGTCCTCGACCCGCTGAAGGATCCGGGCGTTTCGTCGGAGATAGTCGAGAAGCCGGTCCTGGCCCGCCGCAAGCGCCGTCTCGAATTCCAGCAGGTCGCCCCCGGCGCAGAAGCCGCGCCCCGCGCCGGTGATGATCACGGCGCGCAGGTCCGGTACCTGCGACAGCGCATCAAGCTGACGGTCAAGCGCGCTCATCATCTCCTGCGACATGGCGTTGAGCGTCTCCGGCCGGTCGAGCGTCAGGATCGCGAAGCCCTTGGAGAGGTCAAGCCGTACGGCCTCTGCCGACGCGGCCATCACGAGGACGCCGTCACGGTGAAGCCCTGCGGCAGCGGTTCCAGCGCCGCGCGCAGCCCCGCGATCTGGTCCGGGGTCGCGCCGGTGACGGCGACGCGGATCAGGGGTTTGCCGTGGGTGTCGGTGTCAAATTCGACCTCCGCCGCAGCGCCCGCGCCACAGGTGGCTTCGACCTCCAGGCGGACCTTTTCCCGAATGGCGTGATCGCGCAGCGCAGGCTTGAAGATCTTGCCGACCGCGGTGACCGGCAGCGCGTCGATCTCAAGAATGTGGCGCGGCAGGGCGGGACGTTCGTGCAGCTCTGCCTCCAGCCTGTCGCGCAGGGCCTTCAGGTCCGGACGTGCGCCGGGCTTGGCAACGATGAAAAGCACCGGCACCTCGCCCGCATATTGGTCGGGCATTCCGACGGCGGCGCTGATCCCGACCCCCTCGAACCGGTTTGCCACCTCCTCGATCGCCGCAGGGTCGATATTGTGCCCGCTGCGGACAATCAGGTCCTTGGAGCGTCCGGTGAGGGTTAGCCGCCCGTCTTCCGACAGCGACCCGAGATCGCCCGTGGTGAGCCAACCATCGGCATCAAGCACACCTTCGTTCTGCGCCGGATCGGCATAGCCGGGAAAGACCTGCGGGCCGCGCACCTGCACGAGGCCCGGGGTGCCGGGCGGGCAGGGCGCGCCGGTATCGGACGACACGATCCGCGTTTCGGAAAATGGGGCGCGCAAGCCCACGCTACCGGGGGCCGGCGTGCCTGCGGCGGGGTTGAAGGCGATGGCGGCGGCGGTTTCCGTCATCCCGTAGGTCTCGAACAGCGCAAGACCGGTGACTTTGGTGAAGTGTTCGCCAACGGCGGCAGGCAGGATCGCGCCCCCTGTGCCCGCCATGCGGATGCGCGAGGTATCCATGTCCGGTGGGAAAGTGCCGGTCAATGCGCCGATGGAGGTCGGAACGCCGTTCACCATGGTCACGCCGTAATGCCGCACAAGGTCCCAGTACCGCGCAACCACCTCGGGTGGGCGCAGCGCGTAGGGGGAGGGAATGATCATGTGCCCGCCCGCCGCGAGGACCGACAGTCCGACGGTCACCGTGCCGCCCACATGGAACCACGGAAAGCCGTTGATGATCACGTCCGTCTCGTTATAGCCGAACACCTGCCCGAAGCCGAAGGCCGCGTGGATCTGGTTGCCATGTGTCAGGCGGACGACCTTGGGGCTTCCGGTGGTGCCGCCGGTGTGAAAGAGCGCGCAGATCGTGTCGCGGTCGGTGGCCGGGGCAAAGGCCAGCCTGTCCGAAGCGGCGGCGGCCAGCAAGGGGGACAGCGGCTCATGACCCGCGCGGCCCTCGGTCTCGTCGCCGACCACGAGGATCCGCTTCAGCGAGGGCACGGCCGCCACCAATCCTTCGGCCTTTTCCCAGCAGGTCGCATCAAGATGGCGCGCGGGGATCACAAGGACCTCTGCCCCCTGCACCTTAAGCAGGTCCGCGATGGCCCCGGCAGAGAGCAGGTAATTGATCGAACTGGTAATCCCGGCCACCTGCGCCCCCAGCATCAGGACCGGCACCTCGGCCAGCGTCGGGGTAAGGAAGGCCGCGACGCCGACCCCCGGACGCAGCCCGAGCGTGTGGAACATGTTCGCTGCCTGGGTGATCCCCGCCAGCAACTCTGCATGCGTGAGCACGAGGCTTGCATCGTCCGGGTCGGGCGTGCGCAGGACCGTCAGGGCGGCACGGTCTCCATGTGCCGCGGCGGTCGCGCGGAAGAGGTCGTAAAGGTTTCGCGACGGCACGAGGTCGTCATAGGGCATGGCCTCAATCGCTTTGATGTCCTCTATGGTGCGGACAGGACGGACGGGACGGGTGGTTTTCAGGTTCATTAGTGCACCGCTGCGTACATGATGGTTTCCTCATCGGCCTGCGTGCCGACAAATTCTTCCACGATCCGGCCCTGTCGACAGACAAGGATACGGTCGGAGATGTGCAGGATCTCGGGCAGGTAGGACGAAATCACCATCACCGCCACGCCGTCATCCGCCAGCCGGTTGATCAACTGGTGGATCTCGGCAATCGCGCCGACGTCGACGCCGCGCGTCGGTTCGTCAAAGATCACCAGTTTGGGCTTCTGTACCAGCGCCTTGGCCACCACGACCTTCTGCTGGTTGCCGCCCGACAGCTCGATCACCCGGGCGTCGTTGTTGATCGCCCGGACGCTCAGCGCCTCTGTCCATTCCGTGGCAATCCGCTTCATCTCGCGCATGGAGATCGTTGCGGATTTCGTCTGCCCCCCGGCCATTGCGCCCATGTAGATGTTCTCGGCGATC
>TARA_R110002033_G_scaffold358_14_pt1 | contig 11414 bp, 9 predicted proteins | sample TARA_R110002033 | Tara Oceans TARA_R110002033 (sample SAMEA4397051) | marine metagenome | biome: Polar Biome; feature: [SRF] surface water layer (ENVO:00010504); material: water (ENVO:00002006), including particulate matter (ENVO:01000060) such as... | depth 5 m
GACTATTTACATTGATAGGGAAATCTAAAACATGAGCATAAAAAAAGCATATAATAGTTGGGCAGAACAATATGACACAAGAGATTTAGACAAAAAGGCTACTATAGAAACTTTAAGTAAATATAATTTTGATGTCGTTTTAGAACTAGGCGGTAGTAACAGAAAATATATAAGTACAACTTCTCTCCTAACCACACTTAATCTTAGTTTTATTGACATAAAGCGCAACAATTATTGATGTATATGCAACAATATTGGTATTGAGTCAATCTTGTTTTATATTTTTGACCCTCATTAAAAGCAGCTATGGAATACGCAGAAAATATACTTGGAACAATTGGTAATACTCCTCTAGTTAAAATAAATAAACTTACGGAAGAACTACCTTGTTTAGTATTAGCCAAATACGAAACTTTTAATCCTGGTAACTCGGTAAAGGACCGTATGGCGTTGAAGATGATTGAAGATGCTGAGGCAGATGGAAGACTACAACCTGGCGGAACCATAATTGAAGGAACTTCTGGAAATACAGGTATGGGACTGGCATTGGCTGCCATTGTAAAAGGCTATAAATGTATTTTTGTTCTGGCGGATAAGCAGTCAAAAGAGAAGTGCGATATTCTAAAAGCGGTAGGTGCTGAAGTTGTTGTTTGCCCTACGGACGTTGAACCAGAAGACCCAAGATCTTACTACTCAGTTTCTAAACGATTAGCAAAAGAAACACCAAACAGCTGGTATGTAAACCAATATGATAACCCCAGTAATGCAAAAGCACATTATGAAAGTACCGGACCAGAAATTTGGAAGCAAACCGATGGAAAAATTACACATTTTGTAGTTGGTGTTGGTACAGGAGGTACAATTTCTGGCGTTGGTAAATACTTAAAAGAGCAAAACCCAAATATTAAAATTTGGGGAGTTGATACTTATGGTAGTGTATTTAAAAAGTATCATGAAACAGGCATTTTCGATGAAAAAGAAATTTACCCTTATGTAACCGAAGGTATAGGTGAAGATATTTTACCAAAGAATGTTGACTTCAGCATCATTGATGGTTTCACCAAAGTAACCGATAAAGACGGTGCGGTATATACCCAACGTTTAGCCAAAGAAGAAGGTATGTTCTTAGGGAATTCGGCAGGCTCTGCAATTAAAGGTGTATTGCAACTAAAAGAGCATTTTACAAAAGACGATGTCGTCGTGGTATTGTTCCATGACCACGGAAGCCGCTATATAGGCAAAATGTTTAATGATGATTGGATGCGCAAGCAAGGTTATATAGATTAATATAATTTAAATCACATAAAGGATTATCTGCAATTAAAGTAAATTAACGCTTATTTTTCTTTTGACTTTAGGCATAAGCAGTTAATGTTAAAACATTATTTCAAGAACAATCCTACTCCTAATTCTGAACCTATTGAGCCAGGTTTTAGATGAAGATAATTTTTACTGGTAGGATTTTTATCTAATTCAACTGCACCTTTTTTCTTGATAATGACATCATTTTTATAAATCAATTTTGATGTATCTGCAGGCTCGCCGTATCCAAATGCACCACCATTTTTATTCAATAATTCATTATAACCTAGTACCATAGAATTTGATAGCTTATAGGTCATCTGCTCATTTTTTCCAATTTCCCAAAATACATTCGTATTGGAAACAACGTTATTGTAATATTTAAAATCTGAGGCTACTGTCCAAGCCCATACGGCACCACCGTAATTATCAACTATCAAATTATGATGCATTGAACAACCTACTGCAGGTTCATTTGACTGCCAAAATACAACTGCATCTTTCACTCCGTAAAAAACACAATGGTCTACTTCTATACCGTGACCACTAGCCAGAATTGATAGGTGATTAGGTATAGCATGAATATCGCCTAAAAAAAGACATTGTGTTATTCTTAAATCAGTCAAGTCCATTCCTTCACGAACTATCGGGTAATTTCTTTTCACATAACCATCCTTAGGAGTTTCATGAACAGGGGTTCCCAAAACACGTAATCCTTGAATGGTTACATGGCTCGTTTCAATTTGAAGTCCGTATGATGCTCCATGTAAAGGGTCATCATTACCGTATGGTTTAAAGTTCAAAGGCATTGTTGAAATAATAACCGGCATTTTACCGTGATTCCAGCTAGTACTATCCGGTAGGATTTCTGCTCTAATTGTCAAGCGGTTTTCTTTTGTAAAATGCCAGTTTGCAGGATGGAAAGTTACAGTCTTGTCCAAATCATGTATACCTTCCGATAGATATATAGTTATCGCGCCTTTACCGTTTGCATGATTTATACGCTGCGCAGCTTCATATACCGATTGTATAGGATAATCTTTAGTCCCCCTATTTGAATTATCTCCAAATTCAGGATTTACAAATATTCTTCCATCCTCTGGTATTGAATTTAATTGAGCTGTAGCAATACATCCCCAAGAAGTAAATAAGATAATAAATAGTGTTTTAATAGAATTATACATGGCTTCAATGTTTTCTGAATATTCAATTTGAGAATAACTTTGTGCAAAGCTATTCTACATTGCTGTCATGTTTCATTGACATTTGTCAAGAAGTCAGAAAAATTGAACCATTGTTTAATCTATAATCTTTGCCCTAAGGCGACTGAGTGTTTCTGGTGAAACTCCCAAATGTGAAGCTATCATATATTGTGGTACTCTTTGAATTATACTTGGGTACGAAGTGATGAAGTTTTTATATCGCTCTTCTAGTGATAAACTGATTAAATCAGATGTACGAGTTAGGCTCGCCATATATGCATTAGTCATCAAAATTCTCATGTAAGATTCAAACGCAGGAATGGTTTCAATTAATTCATCATGGACTGTTTTACAAATCATAGTGAGTTCACAATCCTCTAAGACATCAATATAGAATCTTGCTGGTTGTTGCTTCATAAAACTGTTTAAATCTCCAGCAGTCCATCCTTCAAGTCCAAAAAATATCACATGTTCAAATCCGTTTTCATCCTTCAAATATGTTCTTAACACTCCTTTTTCAATGAATACTATTTGATTGCAAATTTCATCGGCTCGTAATAAAAATTGACCTTTTTTAATTTCTTTTCTTTCTAGTTTTTTCCCAATAGCCGTTTTTTCAGCAATGCTTAACGTAACTTTTCCCTCAACATTTTTAAAGAATAATTTAAACATGTCTTATAATTGATTCATTCTTTTTAAACTATACAGCCATTACATTAGTTCCACAAACTTCAAAAAGATTTTTTTGTGCAGTTCCACATCCATATTTGGAGAAAGTGACACACGGGCAATATAATCCTTGTCGTCCTCTTTCGTGGTGCCTTGGGTAGATGTTGCCGGTATCGTCCAATAGCAGCCATTTAACTGTCCGTAGCTAACACAGTATTTGCTTTCATTAGGAATCTCGGTAATCATTAAATTAATTAATTTATGATTGAGCTCCCTTTTGTATGTTTCTCTTTCTTCAGCAGTATTTCCTTTTGTAGGTAGGTCTAAAGAAAAAACAGATGGTGTAAAACCTTCTTTTGCCAATTCCTCTGATACAAAATTGATCTTAGCGGCTGGTAAAGTTTCCTTGATAAAGTTTACAAATTCAAGCGTGTTCAAATAAGCATCATGAATTCTTTGTTTCATCGATGGCATTTGATTAGCCAAAATTTCCATTTGCAAGTCTGTAGCTTCATTATCGCAAAGTTGAAGGTGCAGTGCAATTTTATCCATTAAAGCCTCAGCTTTTTTATTCGCTACACAATAACCTGCTGTGCACTTACCTCCGCTTGGAAATTTTGAACCACTAGCAAATGAAATAGTTTTTACTGATGAAAGAATATCCGATTCACCTAAAAAGTGAACATTAGGGCAAAACGTTTGATCCAATATAAAAACTGGATCTATAGCTTCGCTCCCACTTGCAGTTTTACGTTTAGCACTTAAAACATCTCTTAATTTTTGAAGTTCAGGAACCTCAACCCTAGGGTTTGTAGGTATTTCAGCAATGATATAAGGGATAGCATCTTCTTTAGCTAATTTATCTAAAACGATACCAATACTTTGTACCATATCATTATCGCCATCTACTGGTAAATCAACAATCTCAATAGCATCATTACAAGCAGCAACACGCCTTGCTTGATCATTGGTACCTCCATAACAATTAGGCGGAACAACAATTTTAATTGCCTTTCCTTTATGGTTTTCTATAGCATTATGCACTAGCCCCATTAAAATGGCATACTGTACCGATAATCCGCTGGATGCAACAAGTGGCGTAGTATTGGCACCACTAACCTCTTTAATAGCATCTAATACCGTAGTCTTATTCTCGGCCACATTATTCTTTTGCGTATCTGAAGTAGGTTGGTTTACTAAAGACTTTAAAGCAGCAAGACAATTATTCGGAGTCATTGCAACGGTTTCTCTTCTTCTTACATGCTGTATGTCTGAAATATACTCTTTATTCTGTTCGCCATTAACTAAAAGAACACTCCCAAAATCTGCATAAAGATGTATATAAAAATCAATATTCGAATTTTGATTAATAGGGGAAATTTCATCTTGGTGTGACACAAAAATGACACTACCGTCAAACTCCGTTACGTCTGATGCTTTTTCTACTTTTTTTAGTTCAAACGTATAACCATAAACAGTCTTTAACACTTCTGTATCAAAAGAACTGGGCAGTTCGTTCGTATAAGCAATTAACGTGTTTTTATGGTTTAATAAATTCTTTCTTAAAACAGATAAAATAGGCGTTGTCTTTGACAGGAAACTAATAACCTGATCTGGCGCTAGATTATTCAGTTTAGCCATTGCCCATTCTAAAACACAAGACAATGGGTGTCCTAAACGAATATAATCGTATGCAGTAGGCAATTCACTAAGAGCAGAAGAACTAGATTTATTTTGATTTGCCAAAATTTCAAACTGATCTAAAAACTGAACTTTAGCCAATTCTTCATTATAAATATCTAACCGATGAGTTGTTAACCTCAACCAATCGGCTGGCATATTTTCCAAAACATCTTTAATATAATCTAGCATTTTATCAGCTTCCATAGTATTTGCCTTAAGACGGCTCGAAAGTACATAATAAATAGATTTTTTTAGGGTATGCTATAGTGTTTAACAGAGCTTTTGCAATTGAATCTAACTGATATTCCAATGCTATACTCCAATCATAAACACTTGCTCACAAGACAACAATAAATTTTTATATTTTTTGTCCAGTTTTATAGTGTTCAAATAACCGCGTAAAGTTTCCCTGAAAAAAATTAGAATCACTATCCAATTTGATGGAAGCAAAAGCGTTGTACTAAAATCACATTAATTAGCATAGCATGAGTTTATTCAAAAAACTATTCGGTTCAAAAGAAAGTAACGAACAAAAACCAGAACCTAAAAAAGATAATGTTCAAGAAACACCTGCAGAGGTAGCTTGGATGACCGATTTAAGACGAAACAATTTAGCCATATCTGCCGCTGCAGGGTTTGCACCTGTACGTTCATTACCAACTGAACTTGGAAGATCACTACGCCCTTCATTAGAAATAGCAAATCGGTTACATGCCATAAAGGCTTTAGTGCTCTGGTTAATGGTTCCACCAGAAAATTTATCGGACGAAAGAATTCTTGACTTCATACAACGAAATGGTCTTACCGATGCAATGACCGAAGAAGAAACTTCAATTTTAAATGTTGCAAGAGATGATGAACAAGCAAGAAACGCCATTGGATGGAAATTTGAAAATGCCTGGCCATTAGCATGGTACTTTGGATATAAGGAACCAGATTTATCAGGGCAAATGATGACTGGTGAACAAATGCAAGAGATTCTTTCTGATTTTACCTGCCCGTTAGATGAAAATATTGCAGATTGGATTAAAAACCAAGAAACAGTTTCAGAAGAAAAACTGATGCAAAAAGAAGATTTGTTCTATTGTTTACATAATGCGGTACGAAGTGCCCAAATGGGAAGCGACACCGTACCAAATGGTTTTGACCCAATGGGTAATGGCGGAGTAATTCATGAACGCAGACATTCTTTAACATTTATGGTATCTAATGGTGATAGCTGGGAAAATACTGATTTGAGCACTTAAGCGCATATAATCTACATATCTTATATTTAGTAGCTACCAACGACTTAAAATTTAAAGGTTTGAAAAAAATGGCAATAGGCTGTGGAATATTTTTGGTGCTAGGTATAGGGGCTTTGGCTGTTATATTCTATTTATTTTTTAGACCTAAATACCGGGATGTTTCTAATGAAAAACCATTTTTAGAAATTGTAAATAAGAAAATCGTTACCAAGAAACCTACTTTAATTTTGAAGTATCCAGGTATTCCTATAAAGGAAAACTACACTTTTCATTTAGAGGATGGGAATAGTTTTGGAATAAACTCTGATTTAGAAGTTCTTGCTGAACTACCTATTGCCACAGAAGTAACAATTGATAAAGTAGAGCTACATACCGGTAGAGTAAGTGGTACCACAAGTGCGTATCTTTTCGGAAAAGTTACTAATGTTGATACACAAGAAACGTATGCCTTTCAATGTACTTGGGGAGATTACCATGTATTGTACGAGGACAATCCCTATTGGACTTTTGAACAAGCGTTTTGGCAAGATGAACCACTAGAAGGAAAGTACTTTATAGAAGTTCCATAATCAACCCTATAACACTTTACCCAAAAAGTTCTGATTATATACTGGCATAAACCAGTAAAAGAAAAAATCGTCTAAATATTATAAGCAGTACTATCTTTTACCGAGTTTAATACGAATGAACTGTGTATGGTAGAAATACCATTAATTATAGATAGCTTTTCATTTATAAATTCATGGAACCCAGCTATATCATCTACAGCAATTTTTAATAGATAATCAAAATTACCGGATACTTGATGGCATTCCATAATATCTGGCAATAGTAATATTTCCTTTTTAAAACTATCGGCTAATTTTTTCTGCTGCTTAGATAGTGTCACCTGGCAATAAGCAATAAGCTCTTTTCCTATTTTGGTTCTGTCAAGTAAGGCTACATAAGATTTTATAACCTCTGCCTGTTCCAGTTTCCGAATTCTTTCATAAGTAGGGGTAACACTAAGTCCGACTTTAGCCGCTATTTCTTTGGTGTTTTGCTTTGCATTTTCTTGCAATTGCATCAAAATCTTACTATCGATACTATCCATACTAGTTTATTTTTCTGTTATCTAAATTAAACATACATCAAACAGTTATTAATTATTGTAAAAATAGATATAACAGTTCAATATTCTATATTATGATGAAATAAAGTAAAATATTACGAGTAATTGTAATTTTACCATATTAAAATACGCATATAAATATAATGAATATGAATAACGAGCAACAGATAGATGAACTGTTAACCAAACTAATTCAAGAGAAGGATAAAGTTATAGGTTACCCAGTAGCAAAGGATTTTGATTATTCAAGATTATACGAATTTTTAAAGCACCCCATAAACAATGTTGGTGACCCTTATGAAGATAATACCTACAAGGTTCAAACACATGAAATGGAGCGAGAAGTAGTTGATTTTTTCGCTAAATTATTTAGAGCAGACCCTACTGATTTTTGGGGCTATGTTACCAATGGTGGGTCTGAAAGTAATCTTTACGGATTGTATTTGGCTAGAGAATCTCACCCTAAGGCAATGGTGTATTTTTCTGAATCTACACATTATAGCGTTAAGAAGAATATTCATTTATTAAACCTGCCTAGCATTACTATTAGAGCTCAAGAAAATGGGGAGTTAGATTATGAAGATCTTGAAAACACCTTACAATTAAACCGAGACAAACCGGCAATTATCCTTACCACATTCGGCACTACAATGACCGAGGCGAAGGATGATGTTTCTAAAGTGAAAAAAATTCTGAAAAAGCTAGCCATTCAAAATCACTACATTCATTGTGATGCTGCGTTAGCTGGTTCATATGGTCCATTTATAGAACCACGCATTCCTTTTGATTTTCAAGACGGAGCCGATAGTATTTCTATTAGTGGTCATAAATTTATTGGTTCTCCTTTTCCATCGGGCGTTATTATAGCTAAGCGTTCTTTACGAGATAGAATTGCAAGAGGTATTTCTTATATAGGTTCTTTAGATACCACCATTACAGGTTCTAGAAATGGACACAGTCCGTTGTTTTTATGGTATGCCATTAAGAAAATGGGCGTAAAAGGTCTAGAAGCACGGTACCGTCATAGTTTAGAGACAGCAGAGTATTGTAAAGAAGAATTACAAAAAATAGGAATTAACGCCTGGACCAATAAAGGTGCCATTACCGTTGTACTTCCTAAAGTATCTGATGCTATTAAAAAGAAATGGCAATTGGCTACAGATGATATAACACATGTTATTTGTATGCCTAACGTTAACAAGTCTCAAATTGATGAATTCATAAAAGATTTAGTGAAAGAAAATAAACCTGAAGCAATTCCTAATCTTAACGAATTGGAGCTTCAAGATTAATTTAAAGGTTTTAAACATTTATAAAACACCCCATTTTGCTAATTAGCAAAATGGGGTGTTTTTTTTGAATTTGCAACCAACCTATAACATCTAAACTGTAGTAAAAGAATCTAAATAATTTTATTTTTAAGAATTATAACCGTTTGTTCACATAACTAACCCAAAACTACAGTTCCCTCATTATTCATTGTTCCTATTATTTATTTGGCACAGTTTTGTATTGTAATTTTACTATGATGAAAAAGCTATATCTAATTCTAACCGTATTTATGTTTTCACAATTTGGTAATGCCCAAGAAAATAATTCATTCGATCAACTTTGGAAACAGGTTGATGATTATGAGTTTGAAAACCAAACCAAATCGGCGTTAAAATTGGTTGAAATTATTTCTACAAAGGCAAAAAAAGAAGGCGACGATACGCAAGTCATAAAATCGCTCCTTTATAAATCAAAATTTATAAAAACGCTTGAAGAGGATGCCGAATTGAGCATTGTAAATGATTTTAAGCTAGAAATTGCATCCGCAGATAATGTTACCAAAAGCATATTACACAGTTATTTAGCGAACCTATACTGGCAGTACTATCAATATAATAGATATCAATTTTACAATAGAACAACTACTGAAACCAAAGTAGATTCAGTAGACTTTAGAACATGGGACCTAGATACGCTATTCAAAGAAATAGACCAACATTTCTCAGCTTCGCTAGAATATTCAAGCGAAACTCAGAACCAACCTATTTCCGATTTCGAATATATTCTGCACATAAAAGAGGAAAACCGAATTTATAGACCATCCCTTTTTGACCTATTGGCACATACTGCACTGAGTTTTTATACAACTAGCGAAAACTCCATCAACAAACCGGTAGACGCTTTTGAAATTGATGACCCATCTATTTTATGCGTGGCATATACTTCTAGTTTTATTGATTTTAAAGCTCAAGAAACAACATCTCTTCAAGCTAAGGCTCTGAGCATTTACCAAGAACTTGTAGCATTTCATTTTGGCAACCCAGATATTCACCCATTAGTGTTGGTTGATATTGAGCGACTACGCTTCATTCATAAAAATGCTACGTTCTCCAGTAAGGATGCATTATTTTTAGAGGTACTTCAAAATTCAGCAGAAAATATAAAGCATAGTCCGCTTTCTGGATTATACACATATGAAATAGCCCAACGGTATCAACAACTGGGAAATACATATACCCCAGAAACCAATACTGAGCAGCAATGGAAATTGAAAGAAGCAATTGCTCTTTGTGATATTGTAATTGCAAGATATCCTGACAGTTTAGGAGCGGAAAAATGTGTAGTTCTAAAATCTCAAATAACAGAACCGAACATTTACCTGACTGCTGAAAAGTATATTTCTACAAATACCTTGAGCCGTATTCTAGTCAATTATAAAAATATTGTAAATCTTAATTTTAGCGCTCGTAAAATCAATAGAAAGCAAATAAAACAGCTAGAAGAGCTTTACAACGATTCTAAGAAAGAAACTTTCATTAAAGATTTGCCTGTAGTTAAATCTTGGTCGGCAACATTAAAAACTGAAAACGATTATCAATCGCATAATACAGAAGTTTCTATGCCAGCTTTAGAAAATGGAGACTATATTATAGTTGCCGAAGCTAAAGATGGTAAAAGGGACATATTAAGTTACACCTCTGTTGAAATAACAGATTTAGCCTTGGTAGAAACGCAAACCAATTCGCATCAATATTACCAAGTCATTGACCGTAATAACGGAAAACCAATATCTGGTGCAGAAGTTATTTTTACCTACCGAAAAAATTATAATGATGCCTTAAAAAACAAAACTTATAGCACTGGCAAGAACGGTTCTATCACCATTGCAAAAACTAAAGATAGCTGGAGCAGTGTAGACATTACAGTAAAAAAAGACAAAGAAACCGCCTATTTTGGCAACTATTACATTAATAGAAGCTATAACCAAAACCAGAAGAATGTTAACTATACTTGTTTTTTATTTACTGACCGAAGTATTTATAGACCAGGGCAACCTGTATATTTTAAAGGTATTGCCATTCGCCAAGATAATGGAGTATCACAAGTTTTAGCAAATAAAAAAATACAGATAGACCTAAACGATGTTAACGGACAAGAAATAGAGTCACTTTATTTGACCACAAATGAATACGGTTCTGTTTCCGGAGAATTTATGCTCCCAAATTCTGGACTCACAGGTCAGTTTTCACTACACACCTATTCAGACGAGGTTAGTTTAAATGGCTACACTAGTATTTCGGTAGAGGAATTCAAACGCCCTAAGTTCGAAACCAATTTTGAACCTGTTACCCAGACTTACAAGGTTAATGATAGTGTTTTGGTTACCGGAAAAGCTACCGCATATGCAGGTAGTGCCATTTCTGATGCAAAAGTTGTATACCGTGTAAAAAGAATAGTGAATTTACCAAGATGGTATTATTGGTCTAGATCTTATTACAACGGCTCTCCGCAAGAAATAACCCAAGGGGTAACTACTACCGATGCTAATGGTAATTTTGAAATCACTTTTAAAGCCATACCAGACACCAGTCTAGACAAAGAAAGTCTACCCACATTTAATTATGAAGTTACTGCAGATGTAACCGATTTAAATGGCGAAACTAGAAGCACGGTTACCAATGTTGCAGTAGGCTATCACGCCCTAAATGTTAATTTAATACTACCTGAAACAATTGATAAAACAGTTAAGGATAATATTCTCAATATAAACTCCACCAATTTAAATGGTGAATTTGTTGTCGCTACAGGTGAAGTAAAGTTATATAAATTACAAGCTCCAGATTACGTATTACGTACTAGACCATGGCCAGCTCCAGATTATGTAGGCTTTACAAAAGAAGAATTCAAAACATTTTACCCTCATGATGC
>TARA_R110002033_G_scaffold51467_1_pt1 | contig 11402 bp, 9 predicted proteins | sample TARA_R110002033 | Tara Oceans TARA_R110002033 (sample SAMEA4397051) | marine metagenome | biome: Polar Biome; feature: [SRF] surface water layer (ENVO:00010504); material: water (ENVO:00002006), including particulate matter (ENVO:01000060) such as... | depth 5 m
TACTACTAATACAGTCTCTACCGAAGCATTCGTAAATTATGCTACCGCTATTTCTACTCCTATCTATCTCACAGTGACTGGTAATGCCGACGTTACTCCTGGTAATTACTCAGATACTATTAATATTTCTGTAGCCTATTGATATCCATGTTAAGTCTCTGGTTACGCCGTGTGGCGAGATCTGCTGTGCTCTCTAGTTTGTTACTATCTTGTAGCGATGTAATGGCGAGTGGCCTACAGGTCTCTCCCATCTCCTTAAGCTTACAAGCTAGAGAAAGCGCCAGTGGTCTGACCCTTAGTAACTCGAGTGACGAAGCGATAAACGCGCAAGTGCGCGTTTATCAGTGGTCACAGAATGAAAAAGGCGATCAGCTCACGCCCTCACGAGGATTATTGGCCAGTCCGCCAATGATTAAGCTCAACCCTAATGATAAACAACTGGTTCGAATTATCCGTGCCAAGGCGCCGCCGCAAGGCGTAGCAGCGGTAGAGGATAGCTATCGAATTTTTGTTAATGAGCTACCTATTCGGTCTGCTAAGCAAAAGAGTGGTCTGCAATTTGCGATGAGCTACTCTTTACCTGTATTTGTACAGCCCGCTGGTGTTAATAAAACTGAGCCAAAATTGCAATGGCGTTGTAGCTTGCAACCAGATGGTGAGCAGATGACATTACAAGTCAGCAATAGCGGCAATGGCCATGCTAAGTTGATTGGCCTGAGCATTGTAGATGACGCGGGTAATAGCGTAAATATACATCAAGGTTTGCTAGGTTATGTTCTACCAAATGCCACTATGAGCTGGACACTGAAAATACCGCCCTCCGCCCTTCCGACAGGGACAACCACCGGTAAATTCAAGGTATCGATTAATGGAATTCAGACGATTCAGAACGTCACACTGGAAAATTCCACTCGCTGAAGCAGTTTTGCTGCAGTGTATAACGGTATCGGTCAGCCATGCTATCGAACCGAATGAGAGACTCTCTTCTGCGAACGCTTCTAAAGATACTACTTCTATAATCATTGATAATATCAGACAGGCGCAGCTTGGTTTAGACAGTTACAACACTGAAGATGATGCAGCTGAGCTCGATCTGTATCTGGATGTCACCCTTAATCAAACCAGCTCTGGTTTGGTGCATTTCGTTTATCGCGAAGACCAACTTTGGGCTGACGCTGATGCGCGGCAACAGCTTGGCTTTATAGTGCCGCCTGATAGCCCTGAACTCATACTGCTAAATAGCCTGCCTGACCTCCAGATTGATTATGACGCACGGCGGCAAACGCTGAGCCTTATCGCACCTCTAAACTTACTTGATCTAGATACTACCGTACGTAATACGCGCAGTAATCAGCGCCTGCAACCTACTGCATCGCCAGGCATATTATTGAATTATGATATTTATGGCAATCAAACCCAAAATAGTGCGAAAAACTTTAGTGCTTTTACAGAGCTGCGCGCGTTTAACACGCTTGGTGTCCTAAGCACCACAGCATTAACCACTGCCAACCGTTCTGCTGACACGAATAATCGTAATGGTGACTGGGATAATGATTTTGTGCGTCTGGATACCAGCTGGAGTAAGTCGTTTCCTGATAAGCTGATAACGGTTCGGGCAGGAGATATTCTCACAGGGGCCTTGTCATGGACACGTGCCACGCGTTTGGGTGGCCTACAAATTGGTACTAATTTTGATCTGCAGCCTTATATGTCGACCACTCCATTACCATCATTTTTTGGTTCAGCCACTTTGCCTTCAGCAGTAGAGCTGTATGTGAATGGTCTCAAGCAATATAGCGGGGACGTACCCACTGGACCATTTGAGCTACAGACGGCTCCTAGCTTCAGTGGTGCCGGCAATGCTCAGTTGGTAGTTACCGATGCATTAGGACAGAGCACTACTCTGGAGTTTTCTTTATATGACGCCCATCGCTTGCTACAGCCGGGGCTTTCTGACTGGTCAGTGGAGTTGGGAACAGTGCGTGAGAACTATGGTAACGAATCCTTTGACTATGGTAATAATATTGCTGCCAGTGGCTCTTGGCGTTATGGCGTAAATAATCGCTTTACTGCAGAAACTCATGCTGAAGTCACTAAAGGTCTCAGTAATGCTGGAATCGGTGGTACTTGGTTATTAGGCCGCGCAGGCGGTGTTTTATTTGCATCATTAGCAGGTAGCAAAGGCGAAGGTGAAAGTGGTTCGCAATACAGCGCAAACTACACATGGAATAACAGTCGCTTTAATATCGGTGTCAGCGCCACAGGTACGAAAGGGACTTACCGTGACGTAGGTAGTCAATATGGATCTGCACCCGCTCGCCGCAGTGAGCAGATATCTACAGGTTATAGTACTCAATCCTTGGGTAGTTTTGGCATAAGCTATAACCAAGTGTCATTTGCTGATGAGGAAAACACACAGTTTGCTAGCGCCTATTGGAATAAATCCTTTGGCCAACGTTTAAGATTGAGGGCTAATCTTAATCAAGACATTAATGACTCTGCTAATAGCAGTGCCTCTATCGGCGCTTCATTCTCGTTAGGTCGTGATATTTCGATGAATAGCAGTATTCAACACACAGACGAGCGTGATGTATTTGTGGCGGATATTTCACAATCAGCACCGAATTCAGGCGGCATAAACTGGCGCGCACAAGCACGGCACAGTATAGACAATAGCTTAGATAGTAATTCTAATAGGAGTGACAGTAACGATGGATTGGCAGAATTAAGTTATCTTGGGCGCTATGGCCGAGTACAAGCAGGTGTCAGCGTCAACGATGACAGTTACTCTACTTATGCCAGTGGTAAAGGATCACTAGTAATGATGGGGGGAGGACTCTTTCCAACTCGTAGAATAAACAGTGGTTTTGCTGTTGTCTCTACTGATGGTATTGCTGATGTGCCCGTACTACTACAAAACACTCCAATTGGTACTACCAATAGTCGTGGCTTATTGCTGGTCTCGCCACTAAATGCTTATCAAAGTAATAAAGTTAGCATAGACCCTATGGATTTGCCTGCTGATTTGCGGATTGATAACGTCAATATTGAAGCCACACCAACTGACCGCGCTGGCACCTTAGTCACTTTTGCTATTACACCAGTGCGCTCGGCGTCCGTTATTATTATAGACAGTAGTCAGCAACCACTACCATTAGGTAGTCAAGTACGCTTACTTACCAACAAAGATATACCAGAAGCTATCATCGGTTTCGATGGTGAAGTATATCTAGATATACTAAATGAGCATAATGTGCTCGAGGTAATTAATCCCTCTGGTGACATCTGCACTGTCAGTTTTGACTATCATAAGCAGGGCAATGAGATCCCACTAATCGGTCCTCTCGTCTGCTCAAAGGTACAAAAATAATGCAACGATTACAAATAAAGATATCTCCATGGCGTTACAGTATATTGTTGATACCTATCATCCTGTGGTGCACGGTAGTAAGCTCGCATGCGACATTAAATGTTAGTTGTCAGGCCAACGTGAATACTGGAGTTATAAATATTAGCAATACTATTACAACTGCTAATGCTGAGAGTGCAAGTATCACAGGAAATTTGGAATACAGCTGTACCAATACTGGCGACACTGCTGGATATATTTCTGTTTGCCTTGCGGCTGATGGTGGCAATACACCTAACGCTATGACCCCACGTTATATGAATGCAGCATCTAATACTAATAAATTGGCGTTTGATATGACACTGCCAAATGGTAAGACTTGGGGAACTCGTACTGCTGGTCTTGGAGAAGAATACAGCTCAGGCGCAATATATATTCCAGCGAGATCTACTGAGTTAGGGCAGAGTAATATTTCAGGCCAAGTTGTTATCAGGGCTTCTCTAATCCCAAATAATGGCAATGCTTTAGCCACACCAGGTACCTATACCAATACTTTTAATGGCGATTTAACATTAAAAGTAGCAGAACAATCAAGCTTAACTGACTGCTTAGAGGGAGCTCAAGATAAAAGTAATCCATTCTCATTTACAGTCCAAGCTACCGTCATTCCTAGCTGTAAAATCACTGCCAAACCGACTGATATTAACTTTAAAGAAATTGCAAACGCTACTAATATCACAGGTAGTACTAGTATCGGTGTAACCTGCACCAATGGCGCTCCCTACACAATTGGCTTGATACCTTCCAACGATGATCAAGAGGGTAAAGGAGATATGACTGGCACAGCCCCAAATAGCGACGTGATACCTTATCAATTACAGTCTGCTACTGGAAAAGCATGGGGCAATGCTCTTACTGCTGAAAGCGTGGGAGATGGTGTGGCTAATAATGGCTCTGGAGTAAATCAATCACATACTGTGTATGTGATCATACCTAGTGCTGACGTTAAACCAGATCGTTACTCTGATATAGTAACTATTAACGTAAATTACTAAACCACCTCAGTATTGTCGAAGACTCACTTTAGGTTCGATACCTTGATACTGATTTATAGGCTATATACTTTTGATGTATTAATGTGAATAAAGTAGAAGATGTGGTGCAAGAAAAATCTTAAATCAACATCGTTCCAAGTAGTATCTTAGATTAACTAGCTTTTATTAATTGGGTTTTTTATGCAAAAAACTATAGATTGTGTTTTAGAAGAGGTAAGCAACAGAGATGGCAAGCATATTCTCATGAGCCTAACTTATATAGGTAAAAATATAGGTAAAAATAATGGAGTATTATTGACTCGTACTCTCGAGTACTGGCGAAAAACTAATGAAAAAATAGGCCTAACTTCAGCGCTTGCGCTTAATGACGATTATTTTATTCAAAGTATTGAAGGCTCAAGACCTGTTGTCAATAAAGTTTTGGCGATGTTAATTAACGAGTACTCTAATCTTTCAATTAATGTTGTTCATATTGAAGAAATAGAGGTGCGTAGATGGGATGGCTTTTTAATAAAATATTTAACGTCAAAAAATCAAGATGAACAATATACATTGAAACACTTCTCTGCAGGTACTGACTTCAATCCTTATTTAATGACAAAAAATCAACTTACTAACTTCATTCAGGACGTCTTCGAAAAGAAAAAATTTATCGAACCCCAAAGTGATGATGTATAGCCATTTCAAAACACCCCTATTAAGTATGAGTTGATTTAATGTATACCCCAACGGAACCACCTATTTTACCCTTTAAACCTATTAACAGACCACTTAAAACAGACTGCTATAATGGAACCACTTATAACAGACTATTTTAGGTGTTTATGTTTATCAGAGCGTATCTACGAGCGTCAACCAAAGAACAAGACGCTAAGCGTGCCAAAAGCGAGCTCATAGCATTTGCCAACGATCATGGCCACAAGATTGCCGCCTTCTATGTCGAAAACGAATCAGGAGCTATCTTGGCGCGACCCAAGCTTATGCAACTGATTGAAGATGCCCATAAGGGCGATATTATCTTAGTTGAGCAGATTGATCGCTTGGCGCGTCTGAACCAAGCTGATTGGGATACTCTCAAAAGAATGCTATCAGAAAAAAAGCTATCTATCGTATCAAAAGAGCTACCTACCTCATATATGGCGCTTCAATCTGAAAGCAGCACTGAATTTATGAGCAGTGTATTGCAGGCCATTAACTCGATGATGCTGGATATGCTCGCAGCTATTGCTCGAAAAGACTATGAGGATCGCCGTAACCGTCAGATGCAAGGTATTGCTCGTGCTAAGGCAGAAGGTAAGTATTCAGGACGTGGGAAAGATACGGAAAAGCGTAAGATCATCGCTAGTCTACTCAAATCAGGTCATAGCTATTCTGAAATACAAGATATGGCCAAGTGCTCACGGCATCTGATCGCTGATGTGGCTAAGGATCTGAAAAAAATATCACTCACATAATAATAGACCAATTTTTTGCAAAAATGGCATCATGATTCAGAACGAAGCTATTCGCAGCGGTGGTTTATTTCGAACTTAAGTTATAACTTTTGCAAGAGGTCTACTGGGTAAAGATCTTGAGGTGTAAGGTTTCAGTTGTTATGGTGTTGTATGAAAGAAGAAAATCTGAATTTAAAAATACTTAGTAGTTCTCGGTTTTATATTAATAGTATAATAATCTTTATTTAGAAAATAAATATAGATGCTATATTTGAATCTATGTAATTTAGTATTCTTGAAAAAATATATTAGGTTTAATATGACAAAGCAGGCAATTACACACAAGACTCTTGATAAGCATATATACAGTAGTGATATGTCTGAACATACTAACTCAATAAACCTGAGAGAAAAAAAGGAAATACTAGATAAATCCTTCAATTGTTCTAACTTATTAAACGAATATTTTGAAGTCCAAATAGTCATTAAAAATCACAAATCTTGTTATACTTTGAAGCACTTTCATCAAGTAGCACTAGCTCGTAATTTAACATCCAATATAAGGTTAGTGTTAAAAAAAACTAAAAGCAGAAATGAAATATCTCGTCAGCTTGTTCAACACTTAAAAGAAGGTACCAGCTATAGAATATATCGCTTAGACATCAAATCATTCTTTGAAAGCATTGATATTAAGACCATAAAACGGACTTTATCTCACCAAAATATTAGTAATCAGACTAAAATATTGATTGAAAAAATTATAGACGATGTGCATAGAGCTCAGGCAATTGGTCTACCGAGAGGGCTTGAATTTAGCCCATCACTCGCAGAACTCATTCTTCAAGAATTTGATATTAAGGTTCGTGCGCAAAATGATATTTTTTTCTACTCAAGATATGTAGACGATATAATAATTATCTCATCGGGAGTTGAGAATAGAAAAAATTTCCTAAGGCTTATTAAGTCTTTCTTACCTGATGAGCTTACCTTTAACTATAATAAGCAAAAAATAATAGATGTACCAAAAAGGCACTATAACCTTTCTGAGGTTGCAGTATTCGAGTACCTAGGATACGAATATAAAGTTATAGATAGTAAGATTGAAGGTAAGACTAAGAAAAATATGTGTAAATCGAAGTTTAGAGAGGTAACAGTTTCTCTATCTCAATTAAAGATTAAGAAAATAAAAACTAGAGTTTATAGAGCAATCTACTGTTATCTACAGACTGGTGATTACAGACTACTAGAAGACAGGCTAGCTTTTTTAACCTCGAACAGATTAATGAGAGATAAGAAGACAAGTAAAGTATTTGCAACTGGTCTTTATTATAGCAATGTCAATATAGATAGTACCTCTGAAAGCCTCAAAGAATTAGATACTTATCTAAGAAGACTAATACTAAAAACATCCATGATTAGTATAGTCGCAAATGATTATAATTTAAGTAGCAGCCAAAAAAGACTACTACTTAATTACTCTTTTGAAAAAGGATTTGTGAATAATAATTATAAAAGATTTTCTCCAGAGAGACTTCGCCTTATTAAAGATGCTTGGAGATACTAGATGAGACCAATAAAATTAGATAAAAAAGACGTTTTTAGAGCTCTACTAACAGATACTATTCCAGCTGATGTACCTATAATATTTAGTAATGCTGGGCTATATATTAATAGTCATATAGTCAAAAACAATAAAGATAATCATAAAACAAAAATCGTTAAGTATTTATATGAGACTTTTATTAGACCTGAATTAGATATTGATTTATCAGTTGAGGAAAGAATTAGAGTTCAGAAGAGTAAGTCTGTGCCTTTTAAATACAAAATAATTAAAAATGAGTTTAGGCTTAGAACTTTATCTTTGGTTCATCCAAGATCACAAATGAACTATCTCGAAGTATATAGAGAAAATTCTGACATGTTATTATCACTATGTGATAAAAATAATTTTTCTATTAGAAGCCCTATAAGAATCTGTAATTCATTTTATCTAAATAAGAAGGAACAAGAGGTATTACAGAAGTCTTATAAAGAGGTTCGAATAGATACCATTGAAGAAGAATTATTTAAGAAACATTCTTCTTCATTCTATTCGTATAAAGGGTATGATCGTATATATAAGTTTTACTCATCTCCGCTCTATAGAGAGTTAGAGTCTAAATTCTCATATATGATCATGTTAGACGTTGCTAATTGCTTTGATAGTATCTATACACATACAATATCTTGGGCTTCTAAGAATAAAGATTATATAAAAAATAACTATGTTAGTTGGAATAATCAGTTTGCTCAAAAATTAGATACTATAATGCAGAGAAGCAACGCTAATGAGACTAATGGTATTCCAATTGGATCAGAATTTAGCCGTATTTTTGCAGAGATGATATTTCAAGATATTGATGTAAATATTGAGAAAGAGCTAGATAAGGTTTATTTGCTTTACAACGGAAGGGATTATCAGATATTAAGATATGTAGATGATTATATTGTGTTTGGTATGACGGATGAAATTTGCAAAATAGTATCTGATGTTATTAGTGACCGTTTATCAGACTATAATCTTTATATCAATAATGAGAAAGTTTCTAAATTTGAAAGACCTTTCTTAACTGAAAAATCTAAAATAATAGTAGCTTTGTCAAGCTGTTTAGATAGTTTCGATAAAAAACTATTTCAAGAAAAATATCTAAGAAAACGCGAATATTTTCATAACAAAATCTATAGAAAAGATAAGTTTATGAATAAATTTATGGACGAAGTAAGGTTGATAGTCAAATCAAATAGTGACAGTGGCTACGCTCAAGTTTCATCTTACTTAGTATCTGTTTTTACAAAGCGAATAAGTTATTCTATTGACTATTATGATAAGTATATTAATAATGAGGGTTCAAATAAAGTTTTTATCAGTAATATAGAGTTAATAATAGAGCTGATATTTTTTTATTACAAAGTATATCCTACTATCAATGCTTCAAGTAAAGTAGCCAAAGTAGTAATATCTCTACTAGATTTTCTTGATTCTAATGCTGATCTTAAAATCTATTCACCAAGAATAAAAAGTCTTGTTGTCAACACAGTAAAAGGACTTAGTTTTGATAGATATAAGAGTGAGAGACGTAAAGGGTACATCTCTATTGAAAAGCTAAATATAGTGCTAATTACGAGTAACTTTGGTGATCATTTCAGACTTCCATCTGATTATTTTGAAGGTTTAATTAATAGTAGTGATTATCTTAATTATTTTGAAATCATTTCTTTGCTTTACTATTTTAACAATCATAGTGAATACACAAAAATTAAAGATAAAGTTGTTAGTATAGCTATGAGTAGACTTAGTTCATATGACGTTATTAAAGATGACTCTGAGTTGGTTCATTTATTATTAGATGTACTGTGCTGTCCATACATTCCTTTTGATGTAAGGGTAAATGCTTTAAAATTAGCTAATAATGGTACAAAGCAATTACCCGATACGATTGTATCTTGCGTTCATGTGCTTGAAGATACTTACTGGTTCGTGAACTGGAAAGACTTTAATATTAAACGACTCATAGAACGTAATGAGTTGAAATTACAATACTGATGAGTTATCTTTCTAGGTGCGAAGGGGATCATGCCAATATTACTTTCCCTCTAAACAGCTTTCATAGTGTTTGGATCGAGCTTTCGAGCAATTCGGACAGTTGTAAACAGAAATAAATCGTTATGACAAGGTTTATGTGGGTTTGCCGACCTTTCATGAGCAATTGCCTGAGTGCATATAGCAATATTTTATGCCACACACCTGATGTTGAGGTATCCCCCTTCCACTCAATATATCTTCGAAAAATCTGGTTAATGCTTCAATTACTTCAAACTTCGCCCAAATCTTTCAACTCCACATACTCTTTTTTCCCATGGATATTGTACATCTTGCGATTAATATCTGGATAAAGGGTGATATCAATCGGTGGTCGGCTACCACCCATCAGATAGGTGGAATCGGCATCGCTAGTATTACGCATAGAGTGCGGCGCGCCATGAGCAGGGAAATCGACGTAATCTCCAGCACTTAGCTGGTATACATCATCTCCATAACGAAGCGAAAGCTCAGCTGATAGCATATAAATGAACTCGTCTGACTCTTCATGATAATGATGCGTCGTCGTTTCATCGCCTGATTCCACTCGCACAAGGTGCAAGCCAAACTTCGTCAGACCGACGATGTCACTTAACGAGACGGTATGGCGAATGCCATTTTTATTAAATTGATGGACGTGTTTAGCTTCAGGGATGCTGGCTATATCAGACTTTGTTAAGATGTAAGCCTGCGTACCCTTATGCGGCTTTTGCTCTAGTGTGGTCACCATTTCTACCCATGATTGGTTTTTTGAGTGTACATCACTATTAGCCAATATAGTCAAATACCTATAAATCCGCTATATCGTCACTCCCACTTGATGTACTACTCGTACTATCTGTAAGTGGCTTCCTTGTATCGAAATCATTTGAATTCGGCTATAGCTATTAACCTTAGTAATTAAGGTAATCCTTGATTGGGCGCTTTTTAAATTGAGAAACGTCTTTTTTGAGGCGATTAATCATCTCAAATTCCCACATAGTCATATCTTGACCAGCTGGGCTAGTCGAACTGACTAAATCATTATAGTCTGCTACAAAACTAGGGTTGCGAGCAATACGACCCAATTGCTTATCGTTTAGCCCTTCAATAGTGCTCATATTGCCATTATCAGCAATTTTAGTAGCAGTTTTTTCTTTAGTTTTCTTCACTTTGAACTTGAATGTAAAACCTGTAATGACGCGACCATTTTTATGTTGTTCATACTGAGCTTTAATATTCGTGTGTTCATTTATTTGACTAACTGCTAGATCTAAAACACGTCTTTTGAAAGCCTCCAACCTAGCATACTCATTAATTAAACCTAGGTTATTGCGTAATTCTTCAAGTGTTATCGTAACTTTTCCAACGCTTCTCCAACTTGCTAAAATCTCATATAGTCTTGTGGCATAGGTATTTAAATTTTTTACTTGTTCAAGCTCATAACTGGTGAAGTTCTTTTCTAAACGAGTAATTAAAGGCACCACCTCAGGAGCAAAGCGTAATTTCACTACACCTGCGCCTTCGACATAAGAAATGCCACTTACCCAGCGTACTACCCTTTTTTCAGGTTTATTACGTTTTTCGTCATGTACAGTATAAGTTACCTGCCTATTGAAAAGGGTTTGCGTAGCTTCTGACAGCATAGAATAAGCGTTATTTACATTAATATCGAAACGATCTGCATAATGCTGTGCATGCACTTCCAAAAACGTATCTGTATCAATTCCTTGCCCTGTTTCTCTAGCTTCAACGATTGCGAGCAACATTATCCTTTGCTCAACTAATCCAAGTGAATAACTAGCATTAATCAATGAGTTATCCTTAACAACTAACTTCATATAAGCCTCTAATTTTTATCTTCATAAGATAATCACATATAAAGCCTAAACAAGCAACAAGTAATAATTAGTTGCTTTAATCAGGGTAAACGTTGCTTTATAGCAGGGTAAACGTTGCTTTATAGC
>TARA_R110002033_G_scaffold65101_26_pt1 | contig 11402 bp, 6 predicted proteins | sample TARA_R110002033 | Tara Oceans TARA_R110002033 (sample SAMEA4397051) | marine metagenome | biome: Polar Biome; feature: [SRF] surface water layer (ENVO:00010504); material: water (ENVO:00002006), including particulate matter (ENVO:01000060) such as... | depth 5 m
TTCACCATATTTTTTTATAATCTTACTAACCATTTTTTCGTTAATCTCATAATGATTATTCTCGTAAATAAAGTCTAAAATATTTTCTGGGGAATTCTCAAAGTCTAAATCAATAAATTTTAATTCTAAATCAGAGATAATATTTATTAGTTTATCATTGTTAGAAGTGATATTTAAAATTTCGGGGTCTTTTGTTAAATGATTTTTTAGATTAGATTGTTTATCTATTTTAATAATAGATTCAATATCTGCAAATTCTATGATGTATTTTAATATTTTATTTAATTGTTCGTTTGAATACGTAACATCATTTATATAATATCCCCAAATACCAGTCCAATAGCGACATATCGTTTTAATAAATATATTTAAATTTTCTGTTCTCTCAATAAAGCCATTTATAAATAGAGTAGAAGTAGAGGAGCCATCTTTTAGTTTGGTAAAAATATATTCTAAAGGAGTCTTATTAGTTCTATGGTTTTTAAGTAAAAAGTCTAAGAGATCATAATTCAAAATAAATTCAGAGTAAAAATCAATCGGGTTTATTTTTGAAATTACTTTGTCAATTTTTGAAAGTTTATAATCAAACTCTAATTTTTGTCTATTTCTAATATTGATAATAAATTTATGGTCATTTCTTGTTATACTACCTTCGTGAAACAAAGAAATGTAATCAATATAATCTTCCGAGATATATCCATTTCTAATTAATATTATAATAAAACCCTTGTCTAAATCTTCATTGATGTTTAAATCAATATCTATATTTTTCTGTAATAATTCAGATATTTTTAAGTTTCTGGCTTTTATTATTTGTTTTTCAAGTTCTTGTATGTCTTGCCTTAAAGAGTTTGATTTATTTGATTTAATATCAATAATTTCTTGTTCCTTTATATCATATGATTTTGCCTGGTCTACTAATTTTTCAACTTTAGAAAAAGAAGTTGGTACTTTTATTGTTGGATAATCTAGCTTATGATAATGAATATTAAGAGTTGTAGATTTATAATATAATTCATTACTCTTCAAATACTCGAAGTTTTCATCTTTTAACAAATCATCAATGCTGATAGTTTCTTTGTTGATGATAAAAGAATTAAAATTATCTAATGTTTCGATTACTCGAATTATATATAACTGGCGAAGTTCATTTGTCTTTTTAAAATTAGTTAAATCCAGGTTTTTAATTCCGTCTTGTAAAATAGATATTTCTTCTTCGATTCGGTTTATTTCTTGATTTACATATTTTGATTTTGAGTTTAGAATATTATATAAATGCCCTTCATTTTTACTTAAAGAAACAAAATCATTAGGGTATTTGTTTTTATAAGTAATAATCGCAAATAATTTATCTTGGTTTAAAGGAGTTTCACCTTGTTTTGCTTTATATAAGTAAAATTCATTAGAGATATTATGAAGTAAACGCATATCATCTATAAAAAAGGATATGTCTTCAATAAAAGTGTCTGTTAAATCATAATTATATTGTTCCTTCTTGCGTAGTAAAATTTCACTTGAATTTGATGAGTTAATTACTGGGATAACAGGAATTATAAAATCAAAAAACTTAATTCTTTCATTGTCTGAAAACATATCATCTCTTACAGCATATATGAATGTGATGTTTTTCTTTTTGGTTTTTTCAGAGTTGTTTAATAGAAGGTTAATTTCCCTAAGCTTTGTAAAGATTTCAGTTTCTTCAAATCGGTCAAGATCTTCTATAATTACAACATTATATGGTCTTATTGAAAAGAAATAAAGGATTTCATCTAAGTGATGGTTCAATATAGACTTGTTAATACTCTCCCCAATTCCAATCTCAGCATTTTGAAACTTAAGCTTATTAATTGTTATTGAGCTAATAATTCTAATAGATTTATATGTGATAAAGAAAATACCAATTAAAATTATTGATATGCTACTGTAATGTAATACGTCGCAAGTAAAAACACTTAAAGGATTATCTTTAAAAATACTTTGAATAAGAAAAGAGTTAAAATAATTTAATAAAGCTATTATAAGTAGTAAAATAACTATTGACGTGAATAAAAGCTTTTTTTTACTGTAACTTTTAATTTTTTTAAACCTTGAATCAGGAATATATTTATCTTCTTCGTGATAAAAAATTTGTTGTAATATACTTGTTTCTATAAGTCTTAATAGTTCTTCTTTATCTTTTTCTATAAGGTTTCCTTGTTCATCAAATTTCGGTTTTTCTTCTTTAAATGTTGCTAAAGAAATATTTAGAAATTCTAATTCAGTTCCTTTGAAGTTTTTTTGAAAAGTTTTCAGAATTGTACTTTTACCTGAGCCATATGATCCTGTAAGTGCAATATTTTTTATATCCTCAACTTCACGATTTTCAAGAGCCCATTGTAAAGCTTTTGAGTAATGACCATCTTTATCACCATTATCAATTGGAGAAAGAGATGAATAATCTAGTTCTACCGAGTTTTTTAAAGAAAATTTAAAATGTAACTTTTCAAGTTTTTTTGAAGCGATTAATAAAAAATCAAGTAGTTTTTTCTTCATAGTGAGGTTTTTTTTCACAATTGTACCTAATTAATTAGTATCGCTATTTACTATAGCTTTTATATTATAAATACTTATATTGTGTTTAATATACTTCAAGCAAATATAAAACTATTTCTTACATAATTAATGTTTTACATATGCTAACTATTTGATATAAATCTATAACCATTTGAAACGAGAACACTTCCGCATGAGGGATGGCAGTGGAAATCCTCCCAATTTTTATTGGGAGATTGCAACGCACAGCCCGACGCTACTGCAACGCAGTGGAGGTAGGGGCATGCCCAAATAAAGCATAAAAAAACGACTAAAAATTACTCTTTAGTCGTTGGTGTAGTTGTGATTGTGTGTCTTATCCTAAGAATGCTTTCAGCTCTTCGTAAGTTTTGATTTTAGTACTTATTTTATCCTTGCCTAGTACACTTTCAATTTGTGTTGGGATGGGTAATTTTACGTTTAATGTTGGTTCCACGGTGTCTAAAAACTTGATTGGGTGGGCCGTTTCCAAGAAAATTCCAATTGCGTTGGGATGGTTTTCTAATTCTTTTTTCAACCCAAGATATCCCACAGCTCCATGTGGCTCGGCAATATATCCGTTGGTAGCATAAATGGTTTTCATAGCCTCGATCGTTTCATCATCAGTAAATGTAAATGATGAAAAATCTTTGTTGAATTGCGCCAAATCATTGTTGTACATTTCTTGTATACGCACAAAATTACTTGGGTTCCCCACATCCATCGCATTCGAAATCGTTGCTTTGGATGGTTTTGGATCGTAGAATCCGTTTTCTAGAAAGCGAGGCACGGTGTCATTCACATTTGTAGAAGCGACGAAATGCTCCACAGGCAAGCCCATTTTTTTGGCAATGATTCCTGCGCAAATGTTTCCGAAATTCCCAGACGGACAAGAGAAAACTAATGGTTTGTTTTGCTTTTTTAAGGCCTTGTAGGCAAAGAAAAAGTAAAACATTTGTGGCAACCAACGCGCTATATTAATAGAATTCGCCGATGTCAAATTATGGTGTTTCAAACTGTCGTCTAGAAATGCTTTTTTAACCATGTCTTGGCAATCATCAAAAACACCATCTACTTCTAGCGCTCTAATATTTTGTCCCAACGTGGTCAATTGGCGTTCTTGAATGTCACTCACTTTTCCTGAAGGATAGATAATGATTACTTCGACACCATTGACACCCAGAAAACCGCTGGCAACGGCACCGCCTGTATCTCCCGAAGTCGCTACAAGAACTGTGTTTTTATTATCTTTTTTGTCTTTGTTAAAATACCCCAAGCAACGCGACATAAAGCGCGCACCCACATCTTTAAAAGCCATTGTTGGTCCGTGGAATAATTCTAATGAGTAGATTCCGTTTTCGACTTCCACTACCGGGAAATCAAAGCAAAGTGTTTCGGTAATTATTTCTTTTAAAATATTTTCAGGAATTTCATCACCTACAAACTGGCAAATGGCTGCAAAAGCAATTTCTTCATTAGATAAATTTTCTATTTCGTCAAAAAAGGCTTGTGGTAAGGGTGCGATCGATTCCGGAAAATACAATCCTTTGTCGCTAGCTAATCCTTGAATTACCGCTTCTTGAAAAGAAACGTTTGGGGCATTATGGTTTAAACTGTAGTATTTCATTGCTGTGTTGTATTGAAATCCCTTAGCCCTTTCGCCGCGGCGAAGAGGGGGGCTATGTGGATGTGACTTGTGTTTTTAGTAGCTTTTTTTAATCTCTAATCTTATTATTTTATTCTTCCTTCGGGAGTTAGGGAGTCATTATTTTCACCCCATCAGGATTCACTTTTGAAACATGAATTTCGTATGGCAACTGCATTTGGTCGTACACTGCGCTCATGGCTTTTGCGATTTTGTTTGCTGTTGCTTCTCCTTTGCTCAAAGCAAAAATAGAAGGTCCAGATCCTGAAATTCCAGATCCTAAAGCACCGTTTTCTAAAGCTGTTTGTTTGATTAAATCAAATCCTGGAATCAGTACCGAACGCAAAGGCTCTACGATTTCGTCATGCAAAGAGCGACCAATTAAGTCGTAATCCTTGGTATATAAACCGGCGATTAATCCGCCAACATTTCCCCACTGCATGATAGCGCTTTTTAAAGAAACAGTTTGCTTCAATACCGAGCGCGCATCCGATGTTTTCAATTCAATTTGAGGATGCACCACTGTTGCATACAACTCTGACGGACTTTGGATTTTGATAATATCCAGCGGTGCATAACTGCGTACCAACGTAAAACCACCCAAAAGGGCAGGGGCCACATTATCTGCATGGGCATTTCCGCAGGCAAGTTTTTCACCTTGCATTGCAAAAGGCACTAAATCTTTAATTGCGAAAGGTCTTCCTAATAATTCATTGATTCCAAAAACTGCTCCCGCCGAACTAGCAGCGCTGCTCCCAATGCCGCTACCGGCTTTGATGTTTTTGTAGATTTCGATTTCGAATCCCGCATCCGAGTTTAGTGCTTCCAACATTGCCAAAGCGGCAACACCTGCGACGTTCTTTTCGGTTTCTAACGGTAAATCGGCGCCAACCAATTTAGTGATGCGAATTCCTTTTTGATCTGATTTTCTAATAATCATTTCGTCACCTACATTGTCCAAACACAATCCAAGGACATCAAATCCACAAGATAGGTTAGCAATAGTAGCAGGGCAAAATATTTTTATTTCGTTCATATATTTTTTGTGTCAGGTTTAAGGTTTAAAGTTTCAGGTTTATGAGTAACTTGAAAGTTTAAACTAAAAAAACTTTAAACTTTTCTTTTATACATTCCCAATTCGAATCACATCTGCAAAAATTCCAGAAGCAGTAACTGCAGCTCCGGCACCAGCTCCTTTGATTAATAAAGGTTGGTCTACATAGCGATCAGTGTAGAATAACACTATATTGTCTTTTCCTTCTAAGTTGTAAAAGGGATGGTCTTTTGGGATGAATTGCAAACCTACGTTCGCTTTTCCATCTTCAAATTGTGCTACAAATTTTAAGCGACTGTCTTTAGCATTGGCTTCCGCCAAAATTCCTTCAAAATGGCTTGCATATTGTGTAAGCGATTTAAAAAAGTCTTCGTTGTTTGTAGTGGCCATACATTCGGCAGGCAAGAACGATTCGTTTTCAATATCTTCAATTTCCATTTTATACCCGCTTTCACGAATAAGAATTAAGATCTTTCGAGCAACATCGATTCCGCTCAAGTCAATTTTTGGATCGGGCTCTGTAAAACCTTGTACACCTGCTTCTTTCACCACGTCGTGAAACGAATTGTTTGCATCAAAATTATTAAAGATAAAGTTCAAACTTCCTGAAAGAACGGCTTGAATTTTATTCACTTTATCACCAGATGCCACTAAGTTTTTAACGGTGTCAATGATTGGTAATCCTGCTCCAACATTTGTTTCGAATAAAAATGGTGCATTGTATCTACGTGATAAAGTCTTCAAGTTTTTATAATTATCAAATGCCGATGAACACGCAATTTTATTACAAGTAACCACCGCCACACTTTCTCTTAGGTATTGCGCATAGGTTTGGGACACACTTTCATTAGCGGTAATGTCAACAAAAATACTGTTGCGTAAATTCAACTCTTTTACTTGCTGGATAAAGCCTTGTTGATCGGCTTTTTGGCCTTGATCTAAGCTAGCTTGCCATGATTTTAAATCAATACCTTCTTCGTCAAAAAGCATTTTTCTAGAATTGGCTACCGCAATCACTCTCAAGTTTATTTTTAAATTCTCTTTTAAGAACTTCTTTTGTTGTTTTATTTGGTCAATAAATTTTTCACCTACGTTTCCAACACCCATTACAAACAAATTTAATTGTTTGGTGTTCTCTTCAAAAAAGCGTTCGTGTAATGTGTTCAATGCTTTTTTTACATCTCTTTCGTTAATAACTGCAGATATGTTTCTTTCCGAAGCACCTTGTGCAATCGCACGAATGTTGACATTGTTTTTCCCTAAAGTACTAAACATTTTTCCGCTTAGACCTTGATGGTTTTTCATGTTTTCACCCACCAAAGCAATAATGCAAAGGTCTTTTTCGACGATGCAAGGTGCTACTTTGTTTTGCGCAATTTCGATTTCGAATGCTTTATTAATTGCTTCTTCAGCAACATTGGCATCTGAATTCAAGATTCCGATACAAATAGAATGCTCAGAGGAAGCTTGCGTGATGAAAATAACATTCACGTTGGCTTGTGATAACGTTTCGAATAATCGTTTTGAAGATCCCAAAACCCCAATCATTCCTGGTCCTTCGAGAGTAATCAAAGAGATGTTGTCAATATGACTAATTCCTTTTACCGGATTCCCATTTGCAATAGTGTTATTCGAAATAAAAGTTCCTTCGGCATCTGGCTCAAAAGTATTTTTGATCAAAATAGGAATGTTTTTTCGTAACACCGGTTGAATTGTTGGTGGGTACAAAACCTTGGCACCAAAATGCGACAACTCCATTGCTTCTTGATACGAAATCGTAGCGATAGGTTGTGCTTGTTTTACAATACGCGGATTGGCAGTAAACATCCCGTTTACATCTGTCCAAATTTCTAATTCAGCTACGTCTAATGCTCCAGCTATAATGGCAGCCGTATAATCAGATCCACCACGACCTAATGTAGTTGTGATTCCGTCTTGTGACGAGGCAATAAAACCAGGCATGATTGTCACTTGGTTTGCAACTGATTTATAATAATTGGCAATTAAAACATTTGTTACGTCAAAATTCACAGCTGCTTTCCCAAAGTTACTGTTCGTTTTAATGAGCTCTCTACTATCCTTATATCCGGCGTTTGCTAACTTTTGTTTTAAAGCCTCAGCAATAATATAAGAAGACAATAATTCACCAAAACTCAAAATTGTATCGGCTGTTCTAGGGGAAAGTTCGCCAAGAAGGAAACAACCGTCCAATAAAGTTTCAAGGTGGTTTACAATTCTTTTTATATGACTTAGCAAGCCGCTTTGCTCACTTACAGGAATAAATTCTTTAATGGTGTCTAAATGCTTTTTTTCAATTTCGATCACTAAGGTCTTGTATGTCTCATCAGCAGCAGCCGCTTTTGAAGCAGCGGTTTGCAATAAATCGGTCACTTTGCTCAGTGCAGAAACGACCACGATTAGCGGCTCTTGTTTGGCTTGATTTTGAACGATGTCTAAGACTAATTTTATATTTGTGGCATTGGCTACTGATGTACCGCCAAATTTTAATACTTTCATGTTGTGCATTTTGATTTTGAAAAAAAGCGAATGTTTATTATTCACCCAAGAATTTTATCTCTAAATAGAAATAACGATATAATACGGTTATATGTAAAAGTGTATACCCCTAAGGGGTTGTAGTTGTAGTAGAGAATGTAAACGTCATAGCAGTGCCAACCCAAATTTGAGTTGTTATCGAAGATTGATATGTTGTGCTATTGTTTATCATTGTTGTTTTCAAAAATACGGCTTTTTATAAAATTCAAAAACCAATTTGGACGTTTTGCGAATATTTTAAAATACTGCAAAATATGAGTCTTAGCTTTAAGAAATCGTATTTTAAAGCAACTTTATACAGACTATTGTGATTTATGCTCGAAAAAATACTGTCCGTAATTGAATTAAAGTGCTGTAATACACTATTTATTTGGCTCTTCATTCTCATTTTTCGACCGAAATTATTAAAACCTAAGTTTATTTTGGTTTACAAACCATTTCTAAAGCTACGCTCTAAAATGTTTTGGTTTACTCAGTTATTTAAGAAACGAATTTTTAGTACTATAACCTTCAGTAAGATTTGTATTGATTTTTTGAGAAAGTGATTAGTGTTCTTTTGCAGTATAACTATTCGAAAAATAACTGAAACTAATGTAGAGAAGGGGAGAGCAGTTGCGTCAATCATAGCATGCTTGGATAAATATATTGGTGATGAATAGCGTGCTGATTTAATAGTGCGCTTATGTAATATGATATATCTATAATTTTGTAGTATAATACAGAATAATATGCTTTGAAATTGAGAAAACAGTTGCATTTTACTACAGTTTTTTAATAGAACGCGAATTATTTAATTTGTTTAGCTTTTAAAGAGAAAAAATAAATAAATTTGCAACCATAAAAATATAAAAAATGTCAATAAATAGTCTTTTCCAGTTTTTAGTACCGAAAGATAAAAAATTCTTTCCCCTGTTTGAACAAGCATCAAGTAACTTGATTGAATTAGCTTCAAACTTACACGAGGCAGTAAACCTTCCTTTAAAAGAAAGAGAAGCAATTTTCCAAAAAATTGATGAATTAGAACAAAAAGGAGAAGATATCACGCGTCAAACAAATTTAGAATTGAGTAGAAATTTTATTACTCCATTTGATAGAGAAGACATTCACTCGCTGGTAACTGCTATTGATAACGTAGCTGACCGATTACACGGAGCATCTAGTATTATGCGTTTATACCAAGTAGATAAGATTACAAAATCAATTAGAAAATTGACAGAAATCAATCTTGAAGCATGTCAAAATATTGATACTGCCGTAAACGAGTTGAGAAATTTAAAAAACATCCCAAGTATTACAGCAGCTTGTGCTAGAATTTCGAAATTAGAAAATAAATCAGATAATGTTTATAACAAAGCTGTTTTCGAAATTTTCGAAAATGAAACTGATGTGAAGAATATTATTAAATATAAAGAGGTTTTATCTGTGTTAGAATCCGCTACTGACAAATGTAAAAGTGTCGCTAGTATTCTAGAATCGATCTCGGTAAAACACTCTTAAAGTTTATTTTTATTTCATTTTGAAGTTCTAAGTATATGACGTTACTTTTAGTTATTATAGTACTAGCCTTAATTTTTGATTACATCAACGGTTTTCATGACGCTGCAAATGCCATTGCTACCGTAGTTGCGACAAAAGTATTAACGCCTTTTCAAGCTGTTCTATGGGCAGCTTTTTTTAATTTTCTAGCCTATTGGGTTTTTGGTTTTGGAGTTGCAGATACTGTAGCAAAAACTGCTAACACTATGGAAATTACCCTTGTGGTAATTCTAGCTGGTGTAATCGCGGCCATTTGTTGGAATTTACTAACATGGTGGTTGGGAATTCCCTCGAGTTCATCCCATACATTGATTGGTGGTTTTGCGGGAGCGGCTATAGCGCACTCAATCGCAAATCACGGTTTTTCAGCATACATAGGCGCTGATGGTGCAACGCACTACTGGTACGAAATTGTGAGTTGGTATAAAGCAGGAAAAGATGGAGGCATGCCTTCAGGAGTTTTAATTATCATCGCTTTTATAGTTTTAGCACCATTATTAGGAGCTATGGCTTCGTATTTAATCTCAATCTGGTTGCTTAATGCTTCACGCAAAAGTATCTATCCAAAGATTTTCACAGTAGCTTTAATGATCGCTACAATCTGGTTTGTATACGTGCAAATGATCCCTTACGACGTTATTACAGCTGATGGAAAATTACCTCGTTTTGAAAACTCTGAATTCTGGAGTGTTGCGTTTGAACCGCACAATATCAAGTGGTTTTTAGTAGCTTCAATCATTTTAATTGTAAGTACTTTTTGCTTGATATTTAGTAGTTTGAACTTGCATCAAGCAGATGCTGCTTTGAGAAAAATGCAATTGGTGTCTTCTGCAGCATTTAGTTTAGGTCATGGTGGTAATGATTCTCAAAAAGTAATGGGTATTATTGCAGCAGCAGTTGCCGTTTATATCAACGCCAATCCAGGTGTACAAATGGATTCTTGGTTAGATGTTGTTTTACCGTCAGAAAGTGGAGCATTTAGAATGCCTGACTGGATTCCGCTAGCGTGTTATACTGCTATTGCAGCGGGTACTTTAAGTGGTGGATGGAAAATTGTAAAAACGATGGGTTCGAAAATTACAAAAGTAACTTCGTTTGAAGGTGTAGCTGCAGAAACTGCTGGAGCACTGACATTGTATTTCACAGAGCATTTAAAGATTCCAGTAAGTACAACACATACGATTACAGGTTCAATCATTGGAGTAGGATTAACTAAGCGTGTCTCTGCAGTAAGATGGGGAGTGACGGTAAGTTTGCTATGGGCTTGGGTATTAACAATTCCAATTTCGGCATTATTAGCTGCTATTGTATATTATGTACTTGGTATTTTTATATAAAAATTTCACATTATAGCACATAAAAAAAAGCCTTCTTAAATTTAAGAAGGCTTTTTTTATGCTTACAAATAGTTGAGTAACTATCTTATTTTAAAGTTTTTCTCAATTGCTTTGATCATTTCCCCGGCAATATCTTTATTAGTGGCACCTTCAATTCCTTCTAGTCCTGGCGAAGAGTTGACCTCTAGTAATAAAGGTCCTTTTGATGATCGAATGATGTCTACACCAGCAACCTTCAAGTCCATTGCTTTAGCGGCTTTAATTGCAATTTTCTTCTCCTCAGGGGTTGCTTTAATAATAGAAGCTGTTCCACCTAAATGGATGTTTGCTCTAAATTCGCCCGGCATAGCCTCACGTTGAATAGTCGCTACAACTTTACCATCAATAACAAATAAACGTAAATCCTTTCCGTTTGCTTCTTTAATAAATTCTTGTACTAAGATATTTGCATTGACACTTTTAAAAGCGTTAATTACACTCTCGGCTGCTTTTTTAGTTTCAGCAAGTACAACGCCTTTTCCTTGTGTTCCTTCCAATAATTTGACAATTAAGGGTGAACCTCCAACCATTTTAATCAAATCGTTTGTATCCAACGGAGAGTTGGCAAATCCAGTAGTAGGAATTCCTATACCGCTATTTAGTAACAGCTGTAATGAAAATAATTTATCTCTAGATTGTGTAATTGCATTAGCCGAATTCAAACTATATACTTTTAATGCTTCAA
>TARA_R110002033_G_scaffold38827_6_pt1 | contig 11386 bp, 10 predicted proteins | sample TARA_R110002033 | Tara Oceans TARA_R110002033 (sample SAMEA4397051) | marine metagenome | biome: Polar Biome; feature: [SRF] surface water layer (ENVO:00010504); material: water (ENVO:00002006), including particulate matter (ENVO:01000060) such as... | depth 5 m
TTTCTTTTTAATAACATAGTCGGCGTTTTAAAGGAATCGGCTACTTTTAAATAATCATAAGAAATACTATTTTCATTTTCATCAGACACTACAGATAAATAGCGTTGTTTCGTTTCTGGTTGCTCAACAAAGCGAAGTTTACTAAACATATCTGCAACAAAAAAAGTGTTTTCATCTAAAATAACAGGCTCAATTTGTTTTGCTCCTTTCCATTTTAAATACAATTTTTTATTCTTATAATAAACATCAATAACCTCATCATCATTATATAAATAGCGTCCAGAGGTTTGATCCATATATTCTTGAGAATAATCGATATGCTTAGAACAAGCAGATACAACAGTTATAATTAATAAAAAAAATAGTACTCTCATTTTATTTCTTTTTGGTTAATTAGTCGTTAAAATATACGCAAAAAAAAGTCTCATTAAAAATGAGACGATTTTTTTCTGTATTAGTTACCTAAAATAGGTAAAATTTACTTGGTTTATTTCACATCCATAAGTTCTACATCAAAAACCAAAGTTGCATTTGGAGGAATAACACCACCAGCTCCATTGCTTCCGTAACCTAAATCACTTGGAATTACAAAACGTGCTTTATCCCCAACGCTTAATAGTAAAATACCTTCATCCCATCCCGAAATTACTTGGCCTACACCCACTTGAAAATCTATAGGTTGATTACGTTTATAAGAAGAATCAAAAACAGTTCCATCGGCTAATTGCCCTTTGTAATGTACTGAAACCATATTTCCTGATTCCGCTTTTTTACCATCTCCTTTTTGAATAATTTGATAACGCAATCCGCTTTTGGTTTCTTTAAAACCTTTAGCTAACTTATCTAACTCTGCTTTTGCAGCTTTTTTAGCTTCGGCAATTTTTTGTTCTCTTGCCCCTTCAAAGGTTCTAAAAGCTTCTACTGAATTATAGGCTTTTGCTTCTTCTCCTACTCTAATAATCTCTAAACTCTCAATTTTGTCTCCTTGAACTATGGCATCTACAACATCTTGTCCCTCTACTACTTTTCCAAAAACAGTGTGTTTATTATCTAACCAAGGTGTAGCTGTATGCGTAATAAAAAATTGACTACCATTAGTTCCTGGTCCGGCATTTGCCATAGATAAAACTCCTGGTCCATCGTGTTTTAAATCTACATGAAATTCATCATCAAATTGATATCCTGGATTTCCAGTACCAGTTCCTTGTGGACATCCTCCTTGAATCATAAAATCTGGAATAACTCTATGAAATTTTAAACCGGCATAATAAGGTGTTCCTTGAGGTTTTACAGAATTCTCTAGATTTCCTTCAGCCAAAGACACAAAATTACCTACCGTTCCCGGAGTTTTTTTGTATTCTAAAGCTACTAATATTTCACCTTTACTTGTATTAAATTTTGCGTATAATCCGTCTTGCATTGTTTTAATTTTTTATTAAAGATGCAAAGATAGAAAACTATGTTGGAAGTAAGAAGCTTATGCTTAGAAGTTAATACTTTTAATTGGCTACTTCACTAATAAATTTTATGCGATACAATCTAAGTTCTTCTTCATCGTATTCACCATCAAATTCATTAATGGCAATATCTATATTATCTGTTTTAGATTCGATAAAATAATCATAAATCTCTTCTTGTTGATCTTCATCAAAAATATCATCAATCCAATAGCTTATATTTAGCTTTGTACCAGAATAAACAATGGCCTCCATTTCTTTAATAAAATCTGCCATAGACATCCCTTTGGAAGATGCAATATCATCAAGTGGTAATTTCCTGTCGATATTTTGAATAATGTACAACTTGATAGCAGAGTTACTTCCAGTAGATTTTACAACTAAATCATCTGGACGAATGATATCGTTTTCTTCAACGTATTTAGATATGAGTTCTATAAAATCTTTACCGTATTTTTTGGCTTTACCATCACCTACACCGTGTACATTAGCTAATTCAGACATGGTCATTGGGTATTTTAGTGCCATATCTTCAAGTGAAGGATCTTGAAAAATTACAAATGGGGGCACTCCTAACTTCTTTGCATTAACTTTACGCAAGTCCTTAAGCATACCCATAAGTACTTCATCTGCAGACGCACCTCCTCCTTTAGACGAGGTAATGATATTTGGATCCTCTTTGCCTTCATCAAAAATATGATCCTCAGTCATCATAAACGACGTTGGATTTTTAATAAAATCTATTCCAGAATCATTTAATTTTATAACTCCATAGGTCTCAATATCCTTTTTAAGATATTCTGCAACCAAAAGTTGTCTTAGCAAAGCCATCCAGTACTTACTGTCTTTATCACTTCCTTTACCAAAAAATGGCTGTTCATCTGTTTTATGAGATTTGATTAAGGCATTTTCTTTCCCAATAATGACATTTACTAAATCTTTAGATTTATATTTTTCGTTCGTGTTTTTTATTATTTCTAAGAGAAGCTTAGCCTCCTGTTTAGCTTCGTGTTGTTTTTTAGGAAAACGAACATTATCATCCATATCGCCACCTTCTCCGGTTTCATTATCAAATTCTTCTCCAAAATAATGCAATATAAATTTACGTCTCGATATGGAGGTTTCAGCAAATGCGACTACTTCCTGCAATAAAGCTTGCCCTATTTCTTGTTCGGCAACTGGTTTACCAGACATAAATTTTTCTAATTTTTCTATGTCCTTGTACGCATAAAAAGCCAAACAATGCCCTTCTCCTCCATCGCGGCCTGCTCTACCGGTTTCTTGATAATAACTTTCTATACTTTTAGGAATATCATGGTGAATTACAAACCGTACATCAGGTTTATCAATACCCATTCCAAATGCAATAGTTGCAACCACAACATCTACATCTTCCATTAAAAACTTATCCTGATGACTTGATCGCGTTTTGGCATCGAGTCCTGCGTGATAAGGCACCGCCTTGATACCATTAACCTGTAGTACTTGAGCTAATTCTTCAACCCGTTTTCTACTTAAACAATAAACAATTCCAGATTTTCCTTGGTTCTGTTTTACAAACCTTATAATATCGGCATCAACCGATTTTGTTTTTGGTCTTACTTCATAATACAAATTAGGCCTGTTAAAGGACGCTTTAAATGTATTAGCTCCTGAAATTCCTAAGTTTTTTATAACGTCTTCCTGAACTTTTGGAGTTGCGGTCGCTGTTAACGCTATGATAGGGATATCGTCTCCAATACGAGAAATAATATGTCGTAAATTTCTATATTCTGGTCTAAAATCATGACCCCATTCACTAATACAATGGGCTTCATCTATAGCCATAAATGATATTTTTACAGATCGTAAAAACTCAACATTTTCTTCTTTAGTTAAAGATTCTGGTGCTACATATAATAGCTTCGTTACTCCAGAGACAATATCCTCCTTAACACGTTTTACTTCCGTTTTGTTTAATGAGGAATTTAAAACATGGGCAACACCTTCTTCATTGGAAATACCACGTATGGCATCTACTTGATTCTTCATCAATGCAATTAAAGGCGAAACAACAATAGCTGTACCTTCTTGCATGAGTGCTGGCAACTGATAACAGAGAGACTTACCGCCTCCCGTTGGCATAATTACAAATGTATGTTTTTTTGATAAGATACTGTCTACAACTCCTTCTTGTAGCCCCATGAATTTATTAAACCCAAAATATTTTTTAAGCGCTATATGTAAGTCACTATTCGCTGTCAACATGAATTGTATTAAAAATTAAATTACACAAATAAAAAAACAAACCAAACATTTTATTACTATCAATTTATTTAGTTGTGAATTGAGAGAACCCTCTTTTTTTTCGTTAGTTTTGTAACCGAAAAATTAAATTTAAAAAAAATAATTTGATTAACATTAAAGATAGTAAAATCTTTAAAGGCATCAACTAAAAAAAAATTAAATTTTGATGAGTCATCAATCTATCATTAATACCGCCAAGCAAACAATTAAAACAGAAAGTCAAGCTATTTTAAATTTGTCTGAATTGGTAAATGATGATTTTGCTAACGCGGTAAACCTGATATATAACTCTAAAGGACGTGTTATTATAACAGGTATAGGTAAAAGTGCTATTATTGCCACTAAAATTGTAGCCACCCTAAATTCTACAGGAACTCCTGCTATTTTTATGCATGCTGCTGATGCTATTCATGGTGACTTAGGACTTATTCTCGAAGATGATGTGGTTATTTTTATATCTAAAAGTGGAAATACTCCTGAAATAAAAGTGCTTGTTCCTTTTATAAAAAGCGCAAAAAATAAAATGATAGCTATCACAGGAAATAAGGAGTCTTTCTTAGGACAACAAGTAGATTATGTGCTAAATGCGTTTGTTGAAAAAGAGGCTTGTCCTAATAATCTGGCTCCTACCACGAGTACTACAGCTCAATTGGTATTAGGCGATGCACTTGCGATTTGTTTATTAGAATTACGCGGATTTTCCAGTAATGATTTTGCTAAATATCATCCGGGTGGTGCCTTGGGTAAAAAACTTTATCTGCGTGTTCATGATTTATCGTCTGTTAATGAAAAACCTCAAGTAACTCTAGATACATCTATTAAAAATGTGATTATAGAAATCACAGAAAAAATGTTAGGTGTCGCTGCCGTTGTTGAAAATGATAAGATTATTGGTATTATTACTGATGGGGATTTACGTAGAATGCTTAGTAAAGTTGATAATATTTCTGATGTAACAGCTAAAGATATTATGAGTGCTAATCCAAAACGTATCCAAGCTAACGCCATGGCCATTGATGCGATGGATGTTATGGAAACGTACGGTATTTCTCAGCTTTTAGTTGAAGAAGACGGAAAATATGCTGGTGTAGTACATTTACATGATTTAATTAAAGAAGGTATTTTATAATGGCAAAAAAACAAATAAATGAGATGTCTTTTTTAGACCATCTCGAAGAATTAAGATGGCATTTAATAAAATCTGTTACTGCTATTGCGATTGCGGCAACCGTAGCCTTTTTTGCTAAAGGTTTTATTTTTGATGTGTTAATATTTGGCCCTTCAAAAGCCAGCTTTATTACTTACCAATTATTATGTAAAGCATCTCGCTACATCGGAGTAGAAAGTTTTTGTTTTACAGAACTGCCTTTTATTATACAAAGTAGAACTATGTCTGGGCAATTTTCTGCCCACATATGGACCGCTATCACTGCTGGTTTTGTAGTTGCTTTCCCGTATGTGCTTTATCAATTATGGAAATTTATTAGTCCAGGATTGCACGAAAATGAACGTAAACATTCAAGAGGTTTTATTATAGTTTCCTCGTTACTATTCTTTATTGGAGTGTTATTTGGTTATTATGTTATCTGTCCATTATCCATTAATTTTTTAGGAACCTATCAAGTTAGTAGTGAGGTTTATAATAATTTTGACTTAAGCAGTTATATAAGCCTGATTAGAGCCTCAACATTAGCCTCTGGTTTAGTATTTGAGCTTCCTATAGTCATTTATTTTTTGACAAAAATTGGATTAGTAACGCCTCAATTTTTAAGAACATATAGAAAATATGCACTTGTCTTAGTACTTGTTATCTCAGCAATTATAACTCCGCCAGATATTGCCAGTCAAGTTATTGTAGCTATTCCTATTCTTATTTTATATGAAGTAAGTATTTTTATTTCCAAAATAGTAATTAGAAATCAAAAAAGAAACGAAAAAAAACATGCCTGATATAGTCAACGAATTTAATGCGTATCGTGCTAAAATGAACGATAAAATTTTAGCTGATAATAACAAAATCATCAAACGTATCTTTAATTTAGATACCAATGCGTATACAAATGGTGCTCTTGATGTAAAAACGAAGGAACTTTTAGGCTTGGTAGCTTCTGCTGTGTTGAGATGTGATGATTGCGTAAAATATCATTTAGAAACAAGTTATAAGTTAGGCTTAACAAAAGAGCAAGTGGTGGAAGCCTTAGGTATTGCTACGTTGGTTGGAGGCACTATTGTTATTCCTCATTTACGTCGGGCCTACGAATTTTGGGATGCACTAGAAGAACAAGACTGTTAAAATAAGATAACTAGCATTGCTAGATTATAGTATATATGATTTTACTATTTTTAGCGTTCATTATATAAGATATGATTTTAAGAGCCGAAAATTTAATGAAGTCTTACAACGGACGAAAAGTTGTAAAAAATGTTTCCCTTGAAGTAAATCAAGGAGAAATTGTGGGATTATTAGGTCCGAATGGTGCGGGAAAAACAACAAGCTTTTATATGATTGTAGGGTTGATAAAACCTAATGGTGGTAATATATATCTTGATAATACCGAAATCACAAAATACCCTATGTATAAACGTGCTCAAAACGGTATTGGTTATTTGGCTCAAGAAGCGTCTGTATTCAGAAAATTGAGTATTGAAGACAATATTTTAAGTGTTCTTCAAATGACAAAATTGAGCAAGAAACAACAGGAAGATAAAATGGAATCTCTTATTGAGGAATTTGGTTTAGGGCACATTCGTAAAAACCGTGGCGATTTATTATCAGGTGGTGAACGACGTCGGACTGAAATTGCTCGTGCGCTAGCAACAGACCCAAGTTTTATTTTATTAGATGAACCTTTCGCAGGGGTAGATCCTGTAGCTGTAGAAGATATTCAACGAATTGTAGCGCAATTAACCAAAAAAAATATTGGGATTTTAATTACTGACCATAACGTTCAAGAAACGTTAGCGATTACTGATAGAACCTATTTAATGTTTGAAGGCAGTATTTTAAAAGCGGGTATTCCTGAAGAACTTGCCAGTGATGAAATGGTCCGAAAAGTCTATTTAGGTCAGAATTTTGAATTGCGTAAAAAGAAGATTAGAGATTAAACCTAATTTGCTTTTTTCATTGCTTTATAAACTTTTTTACAAAGTTCTACTATTACAAAAGCTACAAACCCTACTAGAATACCAAAAATAAAATCTTTAATAACTGCTGGTATAGTTTCCAAAACATGATGCAGTAGCTCAATATTATGCGTAAATATACCTCCTGCCACCAAAATAAGAGCTATCGTGCCAACTACAGATAAACCTTTAATGACCAAAGGAAGTGCTCTAATTAAAAAATTACCAATTTTGGCAGATAGATTGTTTTCGTTGCCTCCCAATTTTATTAGTTTATAACCTAAATCATCCATTCTAACAATAAGCGCTACAATACCATAAACACCTATGGTCGCTAGCAATGACACAATAGTAACAACGGCTATTTGAAATAGAATTGGCTTACCTAAAACAGTTCCTAAGGCTATAATAACAATCTCGACAGATAAAATAAAATCGGTAACGATAGCTGATTTGATTTTCTTTTTTTCAACTACAAGTAACTCATCTTCAGCGATGGACTCTTTAATAGTTTCAACGACTGTATGTTTGTGGGGCATAAAAAACTCTACAACTTTTTCTACACCTTCAAAAGCCAAATAAACACCACCCAAGATTAAAATTAAAGTCACTGCCCAAGGTAAAAAGGAACTCAATACAAAAGCTATTGGTAAAATAATTAATTTGTTAACCAATGATCCTTTTGTAATCGCCCATAAAACTGGTAGTTCTCTTGACGGAAGAAACCCCGTCGCTTTTTCAGCATTCACTGCTAAATCATCACCTAAAATTCCAGCTGTTTTTTTGGTGGTAATCTTACTCATAACAACCACATCATCCATTAAAGCGGCAATATCATCCAGCAATGCAAAAAAACCTGATGCCATTTTTATTTTTTTGAAGTTATATTATCTAAAAGAGACATCATAACATATAATACAATAATCAAAGGGATCGCTGCAAATTGAAGAATAATCAAAAAAATGATGCACAGCATGATAAAAATATATCTGGAAGCATTGGCTTTAAACCCCCATTCTTTAAACTTTAATGCAAATAATTTAATGTTAGAATTTAAAAGATAACTACTAAGCAATGTTAAACCTATTAAAAACCATTTATTCAAAATGATAGTATTCATTAAATCACTATTCTGAAATTCCATAATCATTGGCAGTGATATAATCAATAACGTATTGGCTGGTGTTGGCAGTCCTTTAAAATAACTTTGCTGGTCCTCATCGATATTAAATTTTGCCAGTCTATATGCTGAAGCAAGTGTGATAGATAATCCTAATAATGGTAGTAACGGCATTTTAAACCCTACCCAATACATGTTATGACTCCATTCATTCGATAATTCCATAGGCAAATCAATCGTCATATAAAGCAACTTATACATCACAATTCCCGGAACAACACCACTGGTTACCATATCTGCCAACGAATCAAGTTGAACACCCAATTCACCCTGAACATTAAATTTTCTCGCAAAAAATCCGTCAAAAAAATCAAAGAATATTCCAAAAAACACAAAAATAGCAGCCGCTACAAAATTGTTATTAACGACAAAAATCACAGCAATACTTCCACAAAATAAATTTAAAAGCGTTAATGCGTTGGGAATATATTTCTTCATAAAGTAAGATTTGTTTTTTGTAAAAATAGTAAACAATTTTGGTGTAATACCAAATGAATTTTAAAATGACTGATAATAAATTTGAATTATATTTTATTTAAATGATATAGAAAATATAAGCACAGCCATAGTTAAGGTTTTATTTTATATTGAAATATAAAGGTAATAGAAACGAATTTAATTAATTATTTTGAAGTTTATTTGGTGTAAAACAAGTATCAAACAATATCTATTCTTATTTCAAGTTTATAGGTTATAAATTATGTGCATATTTGTAAAAAATTTACGTTTGAAAAGGTACATAACCATTTTACTTTGTGTTGTCACTACAACGGTTTTTTCACAAACCGTGCGTAAATATTCCAATGAGTTTATGAATATTGGTGTAGATGCTGCTGCTTTAGGTATGAGTAGCGCTGTAACCGCACAGACTGCCGATGTTAATTCAGGCTATTGGAATCCTGCTGGGTTACTCAATCTTGAAGACAATCAACTCGCACTCATGCATTCTAGTTACTTCGCCAATATTGCTAATTATGATTACGTGGGGTTTGCTAAACCTATAGACGATAGAAGTGTTGTGGGGATTTCCTTAATCCGCTTTGCAGTCGATGATATTTTAAATACCACACAACTTATAGATGCCCAAGGACAAATTAATTATGACAGAATAAGTTTGTTTTCTACAGCCGATTATGGGTTAACCTTTTCTTACGCTAGAAAGTTACCCGTTCAAGGTCTTAATTATGGCGTGAATGCTAAAGTCATCAGACGGATCATTGGTAATTTTGCTTCGTCTTGGGGATTTGGTTTTGATGTAGGTGTTCAATTTGAAAGTACTAATAATTGGAAGTTTGGAGTGATGGCCAGAGATATTACAACAACCTTTAATGCGTGGAGTATTAATAAAGATGAATTTGCTAAAGTTCAAAATGCGGTTGAAGGACAAAATCAAGAATTACCTGAAACTACAGAAATTACCATTCCTAAATTACAAATTGGAATCTCAAAAAAAATGACCTTCAATTATGATTACACCCTTTTAACGGCCATTAACTTAAACGTACGTTTTGAGGAAAATAACGATGTTATTTCATCCTCTTTTGCTAGTGTAAATCCTGCTTTAGGTTTTGAATTTGGTTATATTGATATGATTTATTTACGAACAGGCGTTGGCAATTTTCAAAATGAACTACAAATTGATAATACCGAACAAGTGAGTTTTCAACCTAGCTTTGGCGTCGGTTTTAAGTATAATGGTATCCAAATAGATTATGCATTTACAGACATTGGCGACCAAAGTGTAGCATTATATTCCAATGTATTTTCTTTAAAACTTGATTTTAGTATTTTTAGATAATTATAAGTCTCTATGAAAAAGTATCTACTTGTTGTTTTATGTCTTTTAGTTGTTGTCTCTTTAAAGGCCCAACCTACCTTATCCCGTCATGCTGAAATTAGTGTGCTTACCATTGGTCCTGGAACCTCATTAAATGATGCTTTCGGACATAATGCCTTCAGAATAAAAGATTCACTCAACCATATTGATGTGGTGTTTAATTACGGGATTTACGACTTTAACACACCTCATTTTTACATAAAATTTGCACAAGGACGATTAAATTATTTAATCGGGATGAATTACTACAAAGATTTTTATCGCAATTACAAAGAGGAAAATCGCACGATAAAAGAACAAGTTTTAAACCTATCTCAAAACGAAAAACAACGGCTTTTAAACTTTTTAGCAAACAATATCAAACCCGAAAATAGACGCTATTTATATGATTTCTTTTATGATAATTGCGCCACTAAAATTCGTGATGTTCTTGAAACGATTACAGATAACAAGATTCAATTTAATACGCCAGACGGATTTAAGGAACAAACCTTCAGACAATTAATTTACAGTAATTTAAACAAAAACTCTTGGGGCAGTTTCGGTATCGATTTAGCATTAGGCTCTGTTATTGATAAAAAAGCAACACCTTATGAGCACATGTTTTTACCTAAATATATCTTTAAATTCTTCGAAAATGCAACCCTTTCAAGTTCTGGAGAAAAACTAGTTAAACAAACCCATATCCTTTACCAAAAAACAGATACTCCAGAGACCAATAACTTCCTAACAAGTCCTTTAATGATTTTTGGAATAATAGGATTATTAATTCTTTTTATAACCTTCAAGGATTACAAAAATAAAAAACGAAGTAATTGGCTGGATGTTGTTTTGTTTTTCGCCACGGGAATTATAGGCATTCTCATTCTGCTACTTTGGTTTGCAACCGATCATAAAGGTACTCATCAAAATTATAATTTATTATGGGCATGTGCCTTAAATATTTTAGTTGTTTTTCAGTTTTTTAAAAAGAGCATACCATCGTGGTTTATTAGATATCTTAAGTTTTTAATTATTCTATTATGCCTTATGCTTCTCCATTGGATTATTGGTATACAAGTCTTTGCTATTGGCTTAATCCCACTTTTAATCGCATTATTTATAAGATATGTGTATTTGATTAATTTCTTTAGTTCAAATAAAGCTACTGACCTCTAAAAAAGAACATGGTAGTTAGCGTTTTTATAAGAACATTTATATCTAAGAAAAACCCTCGGTGTTTAATATAATACAAGTCGTATTGCAGTTTTAGTAGACTGTCATCAACCGAAGATCCATAGCGCGTTTTAACTTGTGCCCAACCGGTTAACCCTGGTTTAATAACATGTCGTGTTTCATAAAAAGGTAAGACCAGTGACAGTTCTTTAACAAAAAACGGACGTTCGGGTCTTGGGCCAATAAGACTCATATCTCCTTTTAAAATATTAATAAATTGGGGGATTTCGTCTAAGCGAGTATTTCGTAAAAATTTACCAAAGGGAGTTATACGTATATCGTTTTTTT
>TARA_R110002033_G_scaffold125489_1_pt1 | contig 11383 bp, 6 predicted proteins | sample TARA_R110002033 | Tara Oceans TARA_R110002033 (sample SAMEA4397051) | marine metagenome | biome: Polar Biome; feature: [SRF] surface water layer (ENVO:00010504); material: water (ENVO:00002006), including particulate matter (ENVO:01000060) such as... | depth 5 m
CATAACAAATTTAAAAGTGAAAATCATCAGGAATTGGTGGATTCGAAGATGAAACTGATACACAGCCTTGACTTTTTTGATGTTGTACGGAACCTCGATTTTGGTCAAACGAATTATTTAGAATTTTATACCACTTACATTAAGAAGTTTGCAGCAGATCAATACGATAATCATATAAAGCAAATGCAATTTGTCCCTTTGGCACATGAGCTAAAATTGTTCGACCATCTACAAAAGGTGGAGGAATTGACAAAGGATGATTCCGGTTCTACGGAACATATGGAGCACTATATTACTGCGTTGGTAAATCGCATGTATATAGACAAGGAAATAGATAGGATTCTGGATGCTAATTTTTTAAAGGTGATCAAAGATATCAATGAGCTTGTTGAACGGGAATATGTTCTTTGTACTGGAAATAAACCAAAGTTGGCTATTTTTGACGAACACAAAATTGGCGATAAAATAGCGGGATCTCTGGAAAGGGACGAGGTCATTGCAAAAAATTTTATGAAGAAATACCGCAGTAAATCCAGCAGAGAGTTGGCAGATGCCTTTCGTAGGCAATATGAAACACCTACTTTTGAAAGTGTTTCTGCCGTTAACCAAACAGATGTATTTACTGATTCTTTGGAAAGTTTATTATCAAGCTATCCTATAGAAATGGTTAAGGAATAATCTATATTTAAAATTAAAAAACATGAAAGATATTGACGAGATGATGAGAGCCTCTACTGAGGATTTTGCATACATCAGCGAACGTTTAAGGCTGATTCGCGAAGAGCTTATCGAAAAGGATACCGGCAATAAACGTTCGAGCGCGTTTTCTATTAAATCCATTACCGAACGTTTTAATATGGACTATAATACCTTGGTTAATGTAGAACGTGGGGCCATATCCTTGACCACCATAAAATTGGTTTTATATTATTACTCGCTAGGGTATAATCCGGCATGGATTCTAACAGAGGATAACGAGTTTATTCCTAAGGACAATATTGGGGAGAATTTAGTGTACCAGAATGATGTTCAAGAGGAATACAAGGAGTTGGAATCTGCCATTGTTAATGCCCTAACAGATTTTAAGAACAAGATTTGAAAATAAAAAGGATTGATTTTTTAACAATTTGTCTTGGTAAACAATATTAATAATATGAATAAAACCGGGGGTAGCAATATTAGCAAGAAGTACCAACCGTAAACATTCCAGTAGTATAGAAAAGAAATTCTATTTTTATTAAGATGCTTGATTTTATCTGGTTCATTTTTCTTCATCCATTCGATGTTAGTCATTAAGAAGCGATCATAATCTATTCTGGAATGATTACCAGAGGTACTCAGTACGTTTTCATATCTTCTAGTAATATCCTTTGCGAAATTTAGAATTTCATCGTCCGTAGAATCTTTTTGCAATGTTTTAAATATCCTTAATTCATTATAGAGTTCAGAGATTTTTAAACCGCTATCATGGTGTGTCTTTGCTAGTAAATCATATTTCTGCGCATTTTCAAACTGTGTAAATACTAGAACTAAAATAGATAAACCAGTAATTGTAAAATTGAGCACCTCTTGACTAACTCCTAGCTCTAGGTTAAAAACCGTTATTAAACTTGCTATAATTAAATAGGCTGATATTATTGACAGTCCACCGTTAGAAGCATTTCCTTTTGTACGTAATCGCTTATCACTATTGAAGCGAGCCCCTTTCGTAGACCACATTTTGAAATTTAATTCCTCTAGAAAACTTTTACTAAGATAATCTCCCGGTGCGTTTTTTTCTTTCTTAGGTGATTCCATTGAACTTATATTATTAAATTAATCCTTGTTTTACCTCGCTTAATTGGCAAAATGCCGTATCTGTATTGCACTTTCCTGAAAAAAAAATATCTCAAGCATAACCTTGTGGTAAATGCTCATTCTGTATTTCACAAATCCCTTAAATCGCACTTTTTATTCACGGTTTTATCTTTATTCAACCTTAGAATTAGAATCTTGTATTAAGCATCATATATTACTGAAATTAAGTTATTTCCTTAAAATAATAGTCTCTTAGAATTTCTTTGAATTTTTCAGAATTTAGCTTGTTGGCCCTTTCCTTAATATCTTTTTGATCGAGATAATCAAAATCAAACTTTCTAACCTTTTCTTTTGTCTCTTTAAGTAGTACTAATGCTTCTTTTGTATAACCACCAGTACTCCATATTTCAAATCGATGCCTCTTATCTGAATGCGTTACAGCTAGCCACCCTCTTATATCTTTAATTTTATCTGACAGATAAATTTCAATGTAATCAATATCAACTGGATAATTATATCCTTTACACTCGACTATGCATATTTCATTCTCATTTTTTACCAGTACATCTATTTCTCTTGTTCTAATAGAATCTGTGACAGGTACCCTTTTTCCAATATCTAGTGATTGTGAATATTTACTATAATAGAAACCTACCGCTAGCTCAAATAAATCGCCTCTTAAATTGTTTGTCTTCCCGTCTATCAGTTTTGTGAACTTGTCCATCATCTGCAAATATTTATCTGGCTCTTTTTTGAGAATTGCACCGGCATTGGTTACCGTATTAATTAAGTTTTTAAGCAATTCACTATAATCTTTACCAAAAAGTTCTTTTATGGAAGCAACAAGAACACCTTTACTTTTTAGCTGATTTAGACCCTCAGATGAAATACCATCAACTATTAGGACAGGGAATAATTTTAAAGTAGGATTTGATGCTGTTATAGCCGTTATTTTTCTCAAAAAAAAGCTAACTGTATTTTCATTAGTGATATTTCCAATGAGGATATCAGCAACTAGAAACCCTGGCTTTTTCATTTTACTGGCATAACCCACTAAACCATTTATATATGTCGGTGCAGTAAATGCAAATTGGAATCCACCGACAATATTATTATTCTTACCTTTTTTGAATGAGACCAGACCAATATTTTTACTCCAAGTTTCGAATTGTTGGATTACCAAACGCTTAGATATTTGAATTCCTTTTATATGACTAGCATTTGGGCTCAATTGTTCCGCTACATAAATGTTAAGTCCATATTCACCTGTGTATGTTTCGCGGATTAAATTATGCTTTTTAAGTAGTTCTATAACTGAAGAGAACTTCATGTGACCCTTTATCGGATTTACTGGACTTATAGAGTAATTAGCTAATTCATCAATAGGAACTAAACCGTGGTGATATTTAATGGCGGTAATAATTGAATAGCAACGCTTTCCGTCTGTCTTGAACGACTCTACCAGATCCGTATAATATTCTGGGTTTTGAAAGTTATCAGAATGATAAACAAAAACTTTGTTATCAGAAAAGAGCCCAGATATTTTATGAATTGGACTATGAAGTCTTTGAACACGTTTACGGGCAGCTTCATTCGTTATACCCTGTTTTTTCTGTATATAACGCGCAAGGTCTCCAGACAGAATACCACCTTTACTCCTTATGTATTTCTCGATATATGTCACACCACACTATTTATATAATAATAACTATCTGCGCACTCCTTTTTTTTTCTTAGACTTCAAGAATTTCCCATATACTTCTATCGATATCTTTCAAGTTTTTTTCATATCTTTCTTTTTCAACTGCGAAAGCCAGTAAATGGGTAGGGCGCGAAAACCCTACATACACCATTTTAGAAGTTTGTCTTAATTTTTCTTTTGCGGCATCCGTAAGACCTTGAAGAGAAACGTTTATTGGAATATTAAAAAATTGATCCTTTAAACGTTCAGATTCATACTTTCCATTCCAAAAGGTTTCCAAGTAAAGACTAGCTGTATGAGTTTGTCCCTTAATATTATGAACTGTTCCAACATTGATTTTGAAACCATCATTATCATAATAATTTTTAATTTCCTCCTCTTTAGATGCAGGTTTATTAGTAGAAGGTGTATTGCTAAACTCTTTAGAATATTTTATCTCTGAACCTAACCAATTAAGTAAATCAGGAGTAAAAGCTCTCATTTCTTTTAAGGCATTGTTTAATTTAAATTCTAGTAGCTCAATACTCCAATTGTAAATTTTTCTTTTCAGAAGCTCGTATTTTAATTGATCGACCTTTTTAATAGTATACAATAGTCGTTGCGGTGTAAAATATCTTCTGTGTTCATCTCTGACATTCTCAATTCGAAGTATTTTAACAAATCCATTCAAAATAGCAGTTCTATATATTCTCAAAGATTCCTCACCTTTTGGGAAGAATAATAAGTAGTCTTCTAATGTTTGAAAATCGATTGGATTAGTAGTTGCCTGGTTTTTTAAAATAGGTAAATAAGTGTTGATACATAGTTTTTGCTCACTATCAGTTTCTTTACGCCATCCAAATGCGTGATAATTTTGTTTGGTCAGCGGAAGTACCCCAACTTTTTGAAGCTCTTTTATTTTATTGGAAAACGTTGGAATTACTTTATTTGCATCAGCGGCATTGAAGACCAGTATAATTGGCTTTAAGTCTATAGCTTTTCCATTCTCATCAGTACCGCGACCTTCAACTTCAGTTGGAGTCAAAGAAGTACTTTGTACTATCTGTGCTATCGGTTGACTTAACCTATGACTTCCTTTAAAAAATAATCTTTCTTGTCTCTGATTCCATATCATTTTTGGGTTAACATTACTTGAGAAAATGCTCTGATTAATATCGCCCAGTCGCTGTAACTTTGAATAACAACTGTGACCAGTAAACAATCTTTCAATTAAATTCATTTGATGAACTTCCATATCCTGCATCTCATCTACAAATACATATTTAAATCTTTTCTGAAGTAGTTTATCGTAAATTGAAATTTCTGCCAATAACAAATCAGCTAGAAAGTACGCATCATCAAAACACAGCGCCCCAGCTTTAAACGTTTCTTCTTTTGTTATCCTCAGCCACTGTTCAATTCTTGATACTTCATATGGTGTAAACTCTACTTTCTTTGCATTCGGTGTTTTGACGATTAGCTGTCTCCCATTAATTTTTTCCATTAATAATATACCATCCATAGTATATTGAAAACGATAATTGTGAAGAACATTAAAAATTTTATTATAATAGATTGCGTTACTTTTTTCTTGTCTTAAAAACCCAGTTTTTCCATAATTAAAAAACTTCAAAATTGTCTCATTATAAAGTTCATTATCTATGCGTACAGGTTTCTGCTTGTATTTTAGAAGGTATGCTGGAATAGCCAAAAAAGTATCAACAAAGCTTTGAATGGTTCCTACGAAGTTAGGATGGGAAAATAATTTGGGGCAGTGGTGTCCAATTCTTTCTCTTATTTCATTTACAGCAGCGTTTGTATGTGATATGACTAAAATACCTCGGTTGTTAAGTAGAGGTAGTTTTTTTTCAAGTATCAATAATTTAGCAAGTAGTGCAGTAGTTTTACCACTACCAGGAACCGCTTGCAAATCTAAAGTATTGAAGTTTTTTATAAAGGCTCGACGCTCGCAATCAAATACTTTTCCTGGCTCTAAAAGTATTCCTTCTGCATAAGTGATATCTGCTTCAGAAATACTAATCATTGCAAGCGTGTTTTATGGCATCTATAATATATTTTATGCTCGCATCATCTTCAATAATTGGAAGAACACTATTCAATTCAATGTTGGCAGCTATTTCATAAGCAATTTGAGTTTTGTATAATTTACCTATTAACTTTTTCCCTAACTCTTCTTCAACTATGTCAAGGTTAATTTGTGGATGCACTTTCTTAAATGCATCTGAAAAGAGTTTAGAAAGCGATGTGGATTTTAATAGGGCGTATTCTAAAGTCCAATTTTCCGCAACGAATGTTTTAACATTTTGATCATTATATTTCATTTCAATTTCAGTTTTCTTCTTTTCAGATTTAATCTGAACTTCAACTTCATCTTCTTTTATGTAGGTTTTAGTAATAACTCCGTCTTTATCTTTATCTATATGCAATTTGTAAGCTCTCACATCAACGTCAGTTATAACTGAAACGGGAATGTTGATTTGTTCAGAATCATCGGCTCGTAAGTAAATTCTAGAATATTGTTGAAATGCTGTATTGCCAACATTTACTATTGAGACACCTGCTTGAGTTAAATTTTTTGAAATTGTTCCTTGTTCATAAAGGCGTTGAGCGATTGCTGGGATTAAAATCTCTTCAGACCAACCTTCGACCATTATAACCCCATTTGCAAAAAACAAATTTGCCTTAGTTGTATCTAAAAATCTTTCCAAAAATGAATATTCTTCAGATTTTAATTTTGTGTACTCTGGACCTAATGGAAATGCTGAATCATCTGAGCATAGGATTAAATTTTCTAGTTTGATTTTTGACCCCAAATTAGGACTATGAGTAGTAAGAATAAGTTGAATTTCTTTGTGTTTTTGTAAAGCTTCAATAATCTGCATTTGAGCTTGCGGATGTAAATGTGCTTCCAGTTCTTCTATCAATCCCAGTCTCAATCCAGACCAATTTTTTTTTTGTAAATGAAGTAATTCCGAAGCCATAAAGAGTCGATTAAGAGTTCCAAGGCCTGGATTGATTTCGTCTTTTAAGGAAAGTTCTAATTTTTCAAGGATTGTTTTTAGGTTATTACCCTTAACTCCAAATGCGGATTCTTTTGACACATCATAAAAGGATTTAATATATTTATCAATATCTGATTTGAGTTCCTTTCCTTTAAGGTCATCTATTGCTAAGTCATTACCTTCATTATTTTTGCCCAAAAAATATTGCTCTACAGAATCATTGAAATCTTTAAAAAGTCCAACAAGCAAATGATCTAAATCTTTATCCTTAAAAGCATCGTGAGCTTGAAGAATTTGTGTTAGTCTTGAATTTTTTCTAGGTACAAGTTCTGATTTTGCGTCTCGAAGAGGTCTCAAGTATGTCGTTTTAAGATATTCTTTAGCCTCTGCATTCAACTGAAATCCTACTGGATCAATGCCAGCCTTTACATCTGATGGAAAGATTCTATTATTAGTAAGGTTCCTTCTCACGTCTAGTATTAGTCTCAGGTAGCATTTAACGTTACCTTTATTATCCTTAACCCAGCCCAACCATTCCGTAAAGTGCTTTGCCTCTTCAGGGGCAAGATCATCAAGAGTTATTTCTACTCTAAGACGTTCAGAATCATCGAAAAAATCATCTTGATCAATCTTATACCAGTCATAACTATGCGTTTTTAAGACAATTTTTATTGCATCGATTATTGCAGACTTACCTGAATCATTTTTCCCTACGAGTACATTTACACCTTTGATGAAATTTAAATCCAAATGCGGTTGGTCAAGATCAAATGGATCAGGATTCCCGTACTTTCTAAAGTTCCAAAGTTTTAAGTTTTTTAAATACATACGTCATTCATTTATGATGCTTCCACGATCCTAATTTCCTCCTCCGTTAACTCATATAATTCATAAACTATCTGGTCTATTTCCTTTTCCGTGGTTGCTATTTGGGCGTGAAGTTCTTGTGCTTTCTTCTTGTTCTCTTCAAAAAGCTCCATCCATTCAAATTCATCTTTTTTAGACAATTCTGGAACAAGCTCGAGGTTCTCCTTTGCTCTTTCTTTATTTGTTGCTTTAATGGCTTTGTTGAGTTCTTTGATGAATTTACCAAAATTTAGATCATGCCAATCTTGAAGTTTATTAGAGAATTTTTGTATTTTAAATTTGTCGGCCAAATATTTTATAAACTTTTTATTCAGAGATATTGAATCTTTAATCAGTGCCTCCGCACATTTTGATGCAGTTATAATTTCGGCATTCTCTATATTGGGTATTGGAATTTGTTCTAAGAAACTATTTAAGTAAGAATAGTAACCACCTTGTTTTTTTGTACTGATTGAATGCAAGAAAAATTCCACTGGTTTGCTATTAAGTATAGCAGTCAAGTAATAAATATCAAATTTTTCTTGAACTAATCCAAAAACACCGGCACCACCACATAGATAAGTGAAACCCTCGTGATCAATTGCGAATCTATTTTCCTTGCTAATCCCTGGTGTAAGAATTTTTTCAGATTGAAAGAGCTCTAATCGCCCCTTTCTTATCAATTTGTACCAATCACCGGAATCAGAGAGCAGTTTTCGAGAATCTTTTCGCTTTCCCAATTCAATTCGATGTTCATTTAAGTAAGAATAGGCCTTTGGATATTTTGAAGACAACTCTTCCTCAGAAATCATCTGCGTTTCACCATTAATTAATTTATATGGGTATAAAACAAAGTCAGTATCTTCACTTACATAAAAACGAGAAATATTTCTTCCTCTGACAACAGGCAACAAAATATCTTTTTCAAGATCAAGTTCGTCAACCCGGGCCTTATCCAGAATAAAAATCATATCCTTACCACTCGTAAGTCCTGTACAGGGGTTAGCAAATGACTTAAGCCTAATTGAATTTTTCTCTAACTTATCCAAAACACTTTGATAATCTCTTGATTCAAAAATCCAAACATCATCATTTAGAGAACTATGTTGAACAATATTTTTTAAAGAAAGTAGAGTATTGTTATTGTCCTTTTCAAAAAGACTTTCTGGTCCTAATTTTTTGATTTTTATGTATTCAAAGTCAGAAGGTTTCTGTTTCTGCAACATTAATATACCCGGATACGTCGTTGCGCCATCAAAAACACCTAAACCATCGAAATCAATAAATTCATTGATTTTATATCTTAATAATAACCCTCTGACTTTTCGTCCGTATTCTGCATTTACAAATTGAATAGAAGTTATAAAAGCAAGAAGGCCATTTTCTTTTACGATTATAAACCCCAATTCGAAAAACATCAAGGAAATATCCACTCTTTTGTGTGCAACGTTGTATTTTTCTTTATAAAAGTCTATCTCAGAATATTTCAAATTCTGTACTCTCACATAGGGTGGATTGCCAATTACAATATCAAAACCACCATCAGTAAAAACCTTAGGAAACTCAACCTCCCATTTGAATGCTTTATCACCTGCAACTTTTTTGTCATCAATCAAACTGTTTCCACATTTGATATTACTGCTTAGGTCATTCAGTTTTCTGCGTGGTTGGGCAGTACGTAACCAAAGGGAAAGTTTGGCGATTTCCACACTTTCTTCGTTCAAGTCTACACCATAAATGTTATTTTCAAGAATGGTGTTTTCAATATCCGGAAACTGCAAACCACCACCTAAAATTTTGGTTTTTAGTTCATCAATATAGGTATGCTCCTTAATCAAAAAATCAAGAGCTTGGTTTAAAAACGCTCCAGAACCACAAGCAGGGTCACAAATTGTCAATTGTAATAACCATTCTCGATATTCATCAAGTATATTGACAAGTTTTGCAATAGTGGTTTTATTACGATTTTTCCGTCCTTTGAAATATTCCTCTTCGTGGAAGTCTAACTCATTTTTCTTTTCTTCACAAAGTTTACCTACCGTATTTTCTACAATATACTTGGTTATATATTTGGGAGTATAGAAAACACCATCTTTTTTACGCTTGCTGGTCTGTTTGTCAAAATGATCTCCCTCTATCTCTGCATTAATACTTTCAATTTCATTTAGTGAATTTTCAAAAATGTGTCCTAGTATATTGACATCTACCTGACTTTCAAAGTCATAATTAGATAATTTGGTTGTGTATTTGTACAAAAGGTCATTATCGATTTCCAATGCATCAAGAATAGTATCCGGTTTAAACAGACCTCCGTTGTAGGCGTAGATTTCCGCCCGTTTTTCTGTTCCTCTCCGGCCTATGTCCAGAAAATTGAAATACTGCTTAAAAAGATTGTATAACGGACGTTCATCACCGAAATCCCAATCATCTTTCCACTTATTTAATATTTGAAGCGTAGAATTAGAAGGTAATAACATTCTATCTTCTGCAAAAAATACAAACAGGAAACGGTCTATAAGTTTTTGGGACTTTTTGAACAAGGTTAATTTTACATTCTTCTCTAGACGTGTAACATCTTCTTGATTTTCTATACCTTCAATTGCCCCTAACCTGATTTTTACACTTTTAGCATTCCTTTTAACTAAATCACGGTATAGTTCACGCTTGAAAATTGAGTAATCCTTATAAAAAGATTTGGTGATTTCCTCTTCCTTAACAACAGATGCTTCCTTAATTTTTAGTGAAGTATTATTAAGAATACTGTTAATATGTAAACATAAATACAATAGTTTAAATCTGTCCTGTGAAAGTGTAAACAAATCAAACTCTTCAAACTCCGTGGCATCGTTGATATAAAAGCGTAGCTTTTCAAAATTTGATGTGATTACATAGACACATCCTTTTTGATTTGCTTTATAATCGAACGCTTGTCTACGGATGCTCTCTAGGTCTTTTGTATTGGTTCCTTTTAATTCAATTACTCCAATAGCAATGCCATCTTTTAAAATAGCACCGTCTGCCTTACGTGCATTCTTTTCATTTTTAAACTCTGTAGTCAGGTTTGAGTTAGGGTTAGGAAATAACGTATATCCTAATATATTGACGAATAATTCATTCAGAAATGTAGCTTGATATTGTTCTTCTTTTGCACTTTTGATATTTTCTTGTATCGTAGTGTTCCAGAAGTATTTTTGATACTTTTTGTATGCTTTATCGACTGTTGCTTGATTAAGTAAAGCTAGATGTGATTTAAGTACGGATGATTGGAATAATGCCATTAACTATTGTAGAGTAATATTGAACCTCTAAAATAGTAAAACTTAATGAGCATTAATACTTTAAACTAATAATGCTATTAGTATTTTATTTACAAAATTCAATTTTATTTACTACACTGTTTCAAACCATTATCCATTTTTCCAAATGTCCCTATTTTTAGCATTCCTTGGGTTATGGATTTGATGTGCATCTTTAAAAAATGAGGTTGCATAATATGAATAAATTGCACTTTTACTGTTCATTTCCTAAACCGATACTAAACACTTAAGAGGCTTCTAAAACGGCCATTAATCTATGGTTGAGATATAATTTTTCCTTTCCTACTTTTTCAGATATTAAAAACCCAGCTTCTTCCAATGCTATTAGATAATTACCAACAGTTTTGGGTGTTCCTAATTTGGCATCGATTAAAAATTGTCTCTTTGTATAGGGCAATCTAAATAATATTTCTACAAGCTCTTTAGTATATACTTTTGGCAAGGTTTCTTTAATTTCAGTGGTCATTAATTGCATTAGATCGGTTACGTCCTTTAAACGCTGTAATCCCTTTTTGGCGGTATATTCCACCATTTCGAGCATATATAATATCCAGGATTCCCAAGCATTGTTTTCGGTAACCTCACGTAGTTTGTTATAATAGTCTGCTTTATTTTTTATAATATACTCACTTAAGTAAATAGCAGGTGTATCCAGCAATTTTTCAAGTTTTAAGTAGAGTAACAACAAAATACGTCCTGTTCTCCCATTACCATCGTTA
>TARA_R110002033_G_scaffold38538_4_pt1 | contig 11375 bp, 12 predicted proteins | sample TARA_R110002033 | Tara Oceans TARA_R110002033 (sample SAMEA4397051) | marine metagenome | biome: Polar Biome; feature: [SRF] surface water layer (ENVO:00010504); material: water (ENVO:00002006), including particulate matter (ENVO:01000060) such as... | depth 5 m
ATGCCTATCTTCAAGGACAGGGGTTTGTTAGAATTGCAATGCCAGCGACATGCTTTATTGAACTAAACAACATACCAACCCTAGACGACTACCTTGCCAAGCTATCTTCCCGAAACAGAAGACACTACAGAAAGGATATTAAGCCATTTCTGAATCAAGTAAATGTTAAAATAGTTTCCAAATTTTCAGCTTCTCAATTGAATCAAGTACAGAATCTATTTTCCAATGTTCACAAAAACAACCTAGGATTGAACACCTTTTCGTTCCCTGGAAAATTGTTTGAGCTTATGAACGGACATCCACTTTGGGAATTTATAACGGTTAGTCCTAAAGATAAAACGGATACTATTGTCGGGGTCATGTTTTGCTATAAAAATTCGAATATAGTTTATGTGCCTTCATTTGTTGGCTTAGAATATGAAAGCTTAGACAAATATGGTACATATAGAGTGCTATTACTGATGACTATAAACCGTTCCATTACTTTACAAATTTCAAAAATTGACCTTGGCATGACCGCCTCATTTGAAAAGAAGAAACTTGGTGCAAGCATAGTAGAAAAATATGCTTATATGCAGACAGAAGATAATTTTACGCTGGAAATGCTCGGTATTATGGAAGGGCAACGATAAAATGCTATTGAAATGGAATTTCAGGAACTGTTAACGGAATTTAAGGACCAATTAGATGAGTTGGAAAACGGTAACGGGGATATTTTATTTAAGGCAGAATCGGGAATAGCACAAGTAGAAAAATATTTGAAAAAACTTCAGGTACAAATCAGTAAGAATAGTTTTCCCTCTCTAAAAGACGAAATTTATTTTTTCAAACATATAAAGCCCCAATTCTTCAGTAAATTGATTTACTACGGCAGGCTGTTCCATATTGAGAGCAAACGTCCAAGAGGCAGTAATGCCGCTCAAATCAAATACCTGAAAACCCAAATCAAAAAATTACAAATATTTTTTAACGATAACCTAGAATTCTATAATTATTATCGTCGCGGAGCAATATCACTTGATGAGCAATACTTCGTAAGAGGCAAACGCGACCTTCGACTCCCCCTAGAATCTTTTCATTTTTTAATCGATGTCCGGTTTTCAACCTGCCAAGACGGAACGGTAGCTATCATCATGGCTTATGATATGCTCATTGTATACCTGCAGGGTGAAATCGATATTCTAACCATTAACATGGACGAACTAAACACTAAACCTATGGAACGACCTTCAAAACTATTTTGGACCGGTAGCAAAACCGATCTCATAGAACTCATCTATGCACTGCATGCAAGTAATACTATTAACAGCGGAACCGTAGACATAAAAGAATTGGCCTCTCACTTCGAACACTTTTACAATATAGATCTTGGAAATTACTACCACACTTTTATCGAAATCCGTTCCAGAAAGACCGGTAGGACCAAGTTCTTGGATAAACTTATCGAAATGCTCAAACAAAGAATGGAAGCATTGGATGAGTGACACTAAAAATCCCACCTCTATACCAACTATGGAAATGTCGATTTAAGGCATTTTAAATCACTTTTCTACAAATACACAACCCTTTTGAATGCTTAGGACATATTAAGATGAGCTAAAAACCAACAAACTAAATTTTAAATAAAACTTCCCCACCTCTATCATAGTAATGGAAAACATTCTTTCAAGACGCTGCAAATTTGTTCAACGAAAGTCAAATCATGGTAAAGTCGCCATTTAAAAAATAATAACCTTGGCGGCTTTACTTTTTCTAAAACCCATTAGTATGGCAGCAACTACAATTACAACGGATGATCTAAGGGAATTCAGAATGGAATTACTGGACGACATCAAAGAACTGCTCTCCAACCAATCGAGCACAATTTCCAAAAGATGGCTAAAATCACCAGAAGTCCGAGAACTTTTGGGAATCTCCCCAGGAACACTTCAAAATTTAAGGATCAATGGTACGTTGCCCTATACCAAAGTGGGTGGCGTACTCTATTACGATTATAAGGAAATTATGACCGTAATGGAAGAAAATAGGATACACAACAAATTCTAATCTCATTTTGGAAAATATCAACTATATCAAGCACCTGAATGCGGTCTTTTTACTTTTCTCAAAAGATGGTCGTTTAAATCCCACGCATATTAGTATTTACGTGGCCTTATTTCAATTTTGGAACAATTATCATTTCCCTAAGGATTTCTATGTCAATCGGGATGAAGTGATGCAGATCGCTAAAATTGGCTCAAAGACCACTTACCACAGATGTATTAAGGAACTACATCATTGGAAATATATTGTATACGAACCCTCTCACAATCCATTTCACGGCAGTAAAGTTAAGATGTTCAATTTTGGGACAAGTGATGGACAAGTACTGTACCCAAACCCAACCAATAATGGGACAAGTAATGAACATGCAGTGGTATCTATAAACAAACCTTTACAAACCATAAAAAACAATACAAACGAGACTAAACTTGATCAGCCAAAAAATCAAAATGAAGTCATCGGTTTTTTTGAAAAGGAACATTGGCCAGCATTAGAGGCCAAAAAATTCTTCAATCACTATCAGGGCATCGGATGGCGGGTTGGTGGCAAAACAAAAATTGTGGATTGGAAGGCCACGGCACGTAACTGGATGCTAAAAGCAAAAGAACTTAAAGCGGAAAAATCAGAAGTGGAAGTTAGCCAACAAACGGACAACCTTAAAACTAGTACCCATAAAAACTATCATGAGCCTCTATGAGAATTCAAAAACCACATATCATTACCGAGGGCAGCGTGCAGTATGTGTTAGGTACTTTGGAGGGAAATCAAATGTCTTATGACTTTGATAAAATCCTTATCTATCTCAATGCCAAGGGAAAACTATTGTTCGGTAAGAAGTTTCAAATTTATGCCGAAGACCGAGAAGTATTGTATAAGCTCTGCAATTATTTTATAAGGGACGAAGCAAATTGCAAAAAGTTCAATATTGACATCAATAAGGGCATTTTACTATCCGGACCCGTGGGATGTGGTAAGACGACCTTGATGAAATTATTGCGCCATATGGTACCACATCAAAAATCCTACGACGTTATACCCTCCAGAAACATTGCCTTTGCATTCAACAACATTGGCTACAAAATCATCGAAGACTATGGGGATACCCGATTTTATTGTTTTGATGATTTAGGTGTAGAACCAACGGGGAGGTATTTTGGAAAGGACTGCAATGTTTTGGGTGAAATTCTACTTTCCAGGTATGACCTTTTCTTAAACCATAAAATTCTGACGCATGCCACTACCAACCTTAATGCGAAAGAATTGGAAGACCGTTATGGCAATCGTGTGCGCTCCCGCATGCGCCAACTATTTAATTTAATAGGATTTGATTCTAAAACTAGGGATAAAAGAAAATAAATGTTTCTTATTGATATGTAGTTAAAAATTCTTTGATTCTCCAATCGCGCCAACGCTTTGCAACACTTGAACATGTTAATTTACTAGAAAACCTGTCACTATTACCTAAGCAATTGTTTGTAATATTAATACCTATCTTATGTACGAAAGAACTCTTGGACAAGTTGGAACCTAAGAAATATGCGAAAAACACAAAAGAGTGGGTATCTATAAAAAAAGTAACCCCTTTATGCTAAGACTTAGCTTTTACACACACCATAATAAAATCATGGAAATTTACACCCATGTGGCTGAATCCCTCTTTTAGGGTAGAAAAAATCTCTTATCTTAGTTCTGCATATGAAATATATTCTTACGTTGGCAACAATTTAAAATGACTCAAACAATAAAAAAATATTTCGATTTATATTTAAAACAATTACGCTTTTCTACAGCAGAGGAAAAGGAATTTATCAGAAAGCATCTTACGGTGAAAGTATTAAATAAAGGAGATTTCTATTTAAAAAGTAGAGAAATTCAAACAAATATGGGGTTTATCTGTGAAGGCCTTGTTAGGAGATTTTATATCAATAATACAGGAAAAGAAATTACAACAGGGTTTACTAAAGAAAATGAATATGTAACCGATTACCCCTCTTTTATAAGACAAATTCCTACCAAATACTATTTACAATGTTTAGAGCAAACTAAGGTAGTAAATTATCCATATACAGCAATAACAGAGAGCTATGAGAAATTTAAAAACAGTGAAATGCAAGGCAGGTATATTGCAGAAAATGTCCTAACAATTTTAAGCGATAGAGTTGAAAGTTTTTTATTCAATACAGCAGAAGAAAGATATTTAAAGTTTATAAATGAAAACCCAGAGCTTATCCAGCGAATCAGCTTAACCCATTTATCTTCATTTCTGGGTATAGAAAGACAATCACTAAGTAGAATTAGGAGTAAGATTTCAAAAAAATAATTTTGTCACAAATGTGTCAGGTCGCTATTGGTCTTGCTTTATATTTTTGTTAAAGACACCATTAAATTACCTAAAATGAATTCCATCAGAAAAATTCTACGAACAGTATTAACTGTAAATTTTATCTTCCTGACACTATCAATTTTTGGACAAACGGCAGAAATAGATAGATTTCACCTAAAAATACAGGAGCAAACCGATCAGGTATTTGACAGTCTGGTAAATTTGCGAAGAGATTTCCACAAGCATCCTGAATTAGCGGAGCAAGAGAAAAGAACATCAAAGAAAATAGCAGCATATTTAAAAGCTTTAGGCTTGGAGGTTCATACCAATATTGGTGGATATGGTGTAGTTGGAATATTAAAAACCAACAAAAAAGGGAAACACATAGCTTGGAGAGCCGATATTGATGCCCTTGCCTCCAACCACCCAGATAAGGAGAATTTTTCATCAGATAAGGCAGGAGTTCGTCATATTTGTGGGCACGATGTGCATACAACTATCGCACTGGGAATGGCTAATGTACTATCCAGAATAAAAGAAGATTTGACGGGAACTGTTTATTTCATCTTTCAACCTGCGGAAGAAAATTTAAAAGGTGCCAAAGCAATGATTGCTGATGGTTTGTTTGATTTAATCAATCCAGATGAAATTTATGCACTACACATCGCACCTATGCCAGAGGGAGTCATAAGCACTAAAGCGAATAATCTTTATGCGGACTATAAAAGCATTCAAATTGCTTTTACTAAAACAAGAGAGAAAGAGCAACTTATAGAGTACACCAAAGAACTTCTTTTGAATCTTCAAAATGTAAAACCCGATAGTAAGTTTTGGGACAACAGAAATTTAATTGACCCTAACATTGGGTTGGGCAACCCAAATACCATTTTTAAAGATTATATAACGGTTAATCCGAACATTCAGATTGAAGAAAATGATGACAAAATTTTTATAAAAGTCTATTTAAGTGCTGAAAAGCATACTGAAATAGATTCTATTTTATCGAGAATTGAACTAAACATTAAGGAGTCTGATTTTGCGAAAGAATTCAAGGGCATAACAATTGGTAATGAGGCAGCAATTGTGCTGAATGATGAAAATTTAACACATTCATCTATGTCAACATTGAATACAATGTTTGGGAATAAACAAGCTCAACCTTTGTACGGAGCCATTCCCGATGGTCGGAGTGATGATTTTTCATTCTTTCAAAATAAAATCCCCGGAGTTTACTTTTTACTTGGTGCTTCCAATTTTGAAAAGGGAATCATTTCAATGCCACATTCACCAAACTTTGCTGTTGATGAAAATAGTATAAAAGCAGGAGTTAAGTCTTTTTCATCTCTAATATTAGAAAGATTAAAATAAAAATCCCAGCATCAACAATTTCAAAAGAATGAAAATTAGACCTTTGACTATTCTATTAAGCTTTCTCTGTACTTTAACTGCTTTCGAAGACAGTAAAAAAAAAGACCGCTGATTACAATAAATATCATTCAGAAATTATTGTGGCAGAAGAGTTAATTAGCCAAGAAAAATATGAAGACGCATTGACCCAATATGAAAAGTTATTTAACGAATATGATTTCATTTTTCTTCGTGACTATAAAATCGCTTCTCAGATTTCTTTCTTAATTTTACCTTGCGCGGTTAGCATCTATGTAAAAGCAGTAAGTCGAGTATCTTTAAGATGAACTAAAAATTAAAGATATGAACACTCAAATTACTGCTACACCTAAGTTATTCATTGGTATCGACATACACAAACGCAGTTGGAAAGTACACTGTGCGACCGATCTGTCATCTGGAAAGACTTTTAGCATGCGGCCCGATGCCGAACTGCTTTATGAATATGTAGCCAAGCATTACACAGGTTATGAAGTGTCCACCGCTTATGAGGCGGGCTTTTGCGGATACCATGCACATCGATGCTTTGTAGGTTATGGCTGGCGCAGCTTGGTGGTCAATCCGGCCGATATATTCAGACGAGGCAAAGAGCGCCATACCAAGACGGATAGGATCGATGCCCTGCTCATAGCGCGGGAACTCAAGGACGGCAGGTTAAGCGGTATTTGTGTGCCGGACAAGTGCAGGGAGCAACTGCGGAGCCTTTTCCGTCGCAGGAACGATCTGGTCAAGGATATGCGCCAGATCAAGAGCTATATCAAGATGCAGTTGTTGTATTACGGTATAAGGATACCCCAAGAATTCGATAACGACCATTGGAGCCATAAGTTCAGGGATTGGCTCGATGAATTGGATTTCGGGTATGATACGGGCAATGAGGTCTTGCGTAGCCGTATGCGCAGTTTTCGGTTCATTGACCGGGAGTTTCGAGAAGTCTCCACCTTATTGCGCCGGTATACCAAGATCCACTTTAAGAAAGATTATATGCTTTTACGGAGTATTCCCGGTATAGGTCCCATAGTGGCCAGTGGTATTTTGAGTGAATTGGGCGACCTGCGCCGTTTTGGTAATATTAAACATTTGGCCGGATATGTAGGTCTGGCACCGGGCATTTACCAAAGTGGCGATACCATCCGACATACGGGGGTGACCATGCGTGCCCACCGTTTAATACGCAGTTATTTCATCGAGGCCTCTTGGCAGGCCATTCGAACAGATCCCGTGATGCAGGGTTATTACCGCAAGCATCACGGAAAAAATGTGAAGAGTGTCATTGTAAAGGTGGCCAGGAAACTACTAAGCAGGACATTGGCGGTGATAAAGACGGAGACCCCTTATGCGATAGGGGTATTGGAATAAAATATATAGAATGAAAAGTAACATGATAACTGAGCTCACAATAGAAGTAGAAAAGTTCGGATCACAGAACAATGTAGGTGGTCCCGCCGCTGGCGGGAACCACATCGGTTAGCAAGTGACCGGGCTTATTATAACTTATGATCATACAGATGCTGGTGGCCATGCCCAAGGCAAGGACCACATATAGGATGCGGAGCAAGTTATATATGGTGTTGAAATATTGACAACCAAGCATTATGCTGAAAAGGATTGCCAACAATCCAACACCCCAAAATCAACATTATGGACTAATAAAAAATAAAATATTAACTTTAGAGAACTGGACTAGGGCTTTTCATAGGATGCATTGTTGCCTACAGTACTTTTTGTTTTATCCGCCTTTTCTTAAACGGACGTATTTGTATTCCAAGTTTTTGTGATTCAGCGTCCTGCTTCGGTTCCACGTATTGTTTTTCGTTCGTTTCTTTCCGTAATGCTATTCAGTTCCACGCAATGTTTAGAATCAGATTTTCAATCCCGTTTTCTTACAGTTTTCTTTTCGTGTTTCTGTTTTCATTCCTCATTTTCAATTTTTCCACTCCCCAAAAGTACATTTGATTAACGCATCATATTTTTCTTGATTTTTTTTCAGGATATTTAATGTATGAATCTTTTTCGATATTTTTTGATATCAGAGCTTGTTACGTTCACTTTACCTCAATAGGAAGATAAATTATATTTTCGATAAGGGGATATCAACATTCCAAATATCATCATGTAACTCTTCTAGTACTGCCACGTCATCACCAAAGTTCCTTCCAAACCAAAATATGGCCTCCAGTACACAATATTGCCCCCTATCCAAATATATAAAACCTATCGTATCATGCTTATTCATACTATTCCTGGCTTGTCTTAAAACACCCAATGCTTCGGCAAAAATATTTTCTTCAATGTCTGGGCGCATACAGAAAAAATCACTCTCCATTGGACTATTTTCAATATACGTCGCTATCGCAGTCGCTAGATAAAGAATATCTCTACCTATTTCCAGTTTGATCGGATTGTCATTCTTTATAATTTTAATCATGTTATTTACATTCCACGTTTTATAGGCAACGGACTTGTGTATGAAACGTAGCGTGTAAAAAAACGCTAACTTTTCGGATTCTACACTAGCCAAATTTTTAAATTTTTCTTTTATCTTAAAATTCTCAAAAAGCCAAATTTTTAAATTTGGCGGTCTTCGAAAATACACACGAACTTCTCAGGAAATTTATGATAGCTATAATTTATATATTTTGTTGGCATTTCCATTTTATGTAATTAAAATGTATAATTAAAGTTAGCTATACTTTTTTTTCAAGGAATTACCTTCCATCATACTTTGTATTTGCTTTAAAAGCCTCAATTTCCAGAGGTGCTTTAGAATATCCATATTTTGCCAAGTCACTTAAATATTGAATGACATATGTAGAAAATGAGTCAGACCGTTCGATCTGCATTACATGAACCAATTCGTGAGCCAATTTACCAATAGTAAAATTCAGGTCTTTTCTTATGTAAATTGAATAGCCAAAAGCCTGAGCTTCATTCTTTATATCTTTTCCAATAAACCCTAATGATAACCCCATTTGTTTTAAGTGTTCGTTCTCATATGGAAAGGGTACTTCATCCACATATACAAGCCTTACTTTTTTAGGAAATTTAATGCCAACTTCTTTAGCCAATAACAATTCTTTCTCATCTAAGGGCTCACCTGTTTTGTTACCTGCTTGATCTATGGAAACTGCCCAAGAAATATATTGAGGTATTAATTTTTCATACAATAAGCTATTTCCTTCCTTATTTTGTCCCTGTAAAGAAATTATATTTCCCAGTACTAAAGCCAAAATTATTAAAAATTGAATTGTTTTTTTCATTGATTATTTATTAATAGATGTTTAAAATACTTAATGTAGCAATAAGACTATTTAATTTTTATTCAATATGAATGCCAACGCCCGAGCTATGTGCAGTGCGGGGTCGCACGCACTTTCCTTCGGGAATTGAAATTAGCGAAATCTTTTGGTTCGCTTTTCACTTTTTTACCGACAAGAGCTAAACCTAAAATATTTTGCGGTGCCGCCCGTCAGGCCCAAACCTTTGGTAAGGTACCGACGCCCGTATTGCCCATAGCATCGATGAAAAAGCAGCAAGTCGAGTATCTTTAAAGTTCTCTAAAACAATAAGATATGAACACTCAACAAACTGCTTGCCCGAAGTTATACATTGGTATCGATATTCACAAACGAAGTTGGAAAGTACATTGTGCAACAGATCTGTTCGCTGGTAAGTCTTTCAGTATGTCACCCGACCCAAAGCAAATACATAGTTATGTTTCAAAACATTTCAAGGAGTATGAAGTTACCGTAGCTTATGAAGCTGGTTGTTGCGGTTACCACGCTCATCGTTGTTTTGAGATTTACGGTTGGCGAAGTCTGGTAGTCAATCCAGCAGACATTCATAGAAAGGGCAAAGAGAAACATACCAAGACCGATAAGATAGATGCGCAGTTGATAGCGAGAGAATTGAAGGATAACCGATTGCAGAGTATCATAGTGCCGGACAGGAAACGTGAAGAACTTCGTAGTCTGTTCAGACGCAGAAACGATCTGGTAAAGGATTTCAGAAGGGTCAAGAGCTATATAAAGATGCAATTGTTGTATTTCGGAATCAGGGAACCTGAAGAGTTCGACAATGACCATTGGAGCCATAAGTACAGAAATTGGTTAGATGATATAATGTTCGAGTACCCAACGGCGAAGGCCACATTAGAGAGTAGAATGCGTTTCTTCCGTTTTGTGGACCAAGAGCTTCGCGATGTGTCCACACAGCTAAGAAGGTACTGTAAAGTAAATTATAAGAAGGATTATCTATTACTGAGAAGTATACCTGGTATCGGAGGTATCGTGGCCTGTGGCATATTATGTGAACTAGGGGATTTAAGACGTTTCAACAACATTAAGCATTTGGCAGGTTACGTAGGTCTGGCACCAAGTATGTATCAAAGCGGAAACAGTCAAAGGACAATGGGAATGACCCCACGTACAAACCGCTTATTGAGAAGTTATTTTGTAGAGGCATCTTGGCAAGCGATACGTGCAGACCCCGTAATGCAGGCCTACTATCGTAAACATCAAGGCAAGAACGTAAAAAGTATCATTGTCAAAGTAGCTAGAAAGCTACTAAGTAGAACCTTGGCGGTAATTAAAACAGAAGTTCCATATACCATTGGGGTCATTGAATAATAAGTAGAAATACTAATAAAATAAAAATCATAACAAAGCTCTAATATAGTAGTGAGAACCGTATCACAAAACAAAACCCGTGACCTGTACTATTTAGGATCACATTTTTAGCAAGTGACCGGTTTTATTAAAATTTATAATCATACAGATGCCGGTGACGTTTCAAGTTTCGAACCGATCACACATAGGAGTGCGAGCAAGTTATATTAAAAGAAAAAAAGGTGGTTTAAGGCAAAAAAGAAAATATTAATTAACTTTAAGATACTGGACTAAGGCTTTTCATAGGAGGTTTTGTTGGCAAATCGTTTTTCTGTTCTGTACCTTTCAAATATATTTAATAACTGTACATTGCGCCTAATCAATAGAAATTTTTTAATCCTCAATTAATTCAAGAAGTACATTTCCATTGTTATCTAAATTAAGGCTATATGTGTAGCTGCCATTTTCCAGAGGTGTTTCTCCAACAAAATCATAAGGCTGAAATCGATATGGTTCTTCGTCAGCAGTCAATTCGATATATGAGTACCTATAAGCCATTTCAAATTCCTTATATTCTGAAAATTCTCCTGAATTCAGTGGTAGATAATCAACACCTCCGACCTCATTGTTTTCATAGTCGAAGCTACTTTCGTTAAATAATCTGATATTTACATTAGTGTTTTCATCGACGATATTATCATTGTCGCTAGAACAGCTTGTCACTGCAATAATACTTACTACTAGTGATAAAAATTTTTTCATCCAGATAAGTTTTATAATAAGATGCTATTTAGGATATTCAGTTGCGTCATAATGTTCGTTAAGAGACATAGTCTACAGAAGTTAAAGATTAGACTTTACTCCAAATTAGTTTCTAACCTTGTAGATTCTTGTTTGTTTCTTAGGTTTCTTTGATCAAGGAAACCTAAGAAAGTGTAAACGATGTGCCATGGATAACTAAATTTCTATCCCAACCGATTTGAACTAAATAACTT
>TARA_R110002033_G_scaffold240_11_pt1 | contig 11372 bp, 11 predicted proteins | sample TARA_R110002033 | Tara Oceans TARA_R110002033 (sample SAMEA4397051) | marine metagenome | biome: Polar Biome; feature: [SRF] surface water layer (ENVO:00010504); material: water (ENVO:00002006), including particulate matter (ENVO:01000060) such as... | depth 5 m
GTAAAATCTCCTCTTTAAAGGACGCTATTTCTAAGGCAAGAGATTTTGATACCATTGTTGTTAAAAAAGGAACTTATAAAGAGCATAGTATTATAGTAGATAAACCTTTAACCATAATTGGTGAAAATCATCCAGTCATTGATGGTGAATTAAAAGGGGAAATTATCACTATTGTTTCAGACTATGTGATTGTTGATGGTTTACATATTATTAATGTGGGAACAAGTTATACCGAAGATTATGCCGCCATTCGGGTAAAACGAACTAAACATTTCGAAATAAAAAATTTAATCCTTGAAAAGCTTTTTTTTGGTATTTACCTTGAAAAGGCAGAAGACGGTAAGGTATATAATAATAAAGTAATTGGTCAAGCCGTTGAAGAGCATAATTCAGGCAATGCTATTCAATTATGGTACAGCAAAAAAATTGACATCCAAAATAACAATGTGCAACACGTAAGGGATGGTATTTATTTAGAATTTTCTGATGACTGTCTTATAAAAAACAACGTAAGTGCTAACAATCTACGGTATGGTTTACATTTTATGTTTTCAAATAATGATATCTATGAAGATAATGAGTTTACTAACAATGGTGCCGGCGTAGCCGTTATGTTTTCAAAAAAAATAAAAATGCTTAACAATGCGTTTAAAGAAAATTGGGGAACGGCGTCTTATGGTATGCTATTAAAAGAAATTAATGATGCAGAAATAAAAGGTAATACTTTTGAGAAAAACACAATAGGTATCAATATTGAAGGCTCTAATAGAATAAACTATATGAACAACAATTTTATTAATAATGGTTGGGCTATTAAAGTGCGGGGAGCTTGCTATTCCAATAAATTTATAGGCAATAATTTTTTGTACAACTCTTTTGATATATCGTATAACAGCAACATAAATGATAATACGTTTGACAAAAACTACTGGAGCAACTATACAGGTTATGATTTAGATAAAAATGGTATTGGAGATGTGCCATACCGCCCTGTAAAATTATTTTCCTACATTGTTAATAGAACTCCCGAAACCATTATTTTACTCAGAAGTTTATTCATAGATATTATTGATTTTTCTGAAAAAGTGTCTCCAGTTTTTACACCAGACAACCTAATGGATAATCATCCTTTAATTAAAAAGATAACATGGTAAGTATTCAAAATCTACATAAAAAATTTGGAAAAAATAACGTCTTAAGTGGTGTTAACCTTGATATTAAAGAAGGAGGTATTTTTGCAGTACTTGGCCCTAATGGTTCTGGAAAAACAACGTTGATTAAATCTGTTTTGGGTATGGTAATCCCTGACAAAGGAACTATTTCTGTTCTTGGAAAAAGCATAAAAAATAGTTCTAATTATAGAAATAAAATTGATTATTTACCTCAAATAGCAAACTTTCCTAGCAATCTTAAAGTCAAAGAACTTATAAAGATGATTAAAGACTTAAGAAGTTTTACAAACCATGATGATGACTTGATAACCCATTTCAAACTTGAACCGTTTCTTGACAAAAAGCTAGGTAATCTTTCAGGTGGTACTAAACAAAAAGTAAATCTGGTATTAACGTTTATGTTTGATAGTCCACTCATTATTTTAGACGAACCAACATCAGGATTGGATCCTATTTCATTATTACGCTTAAAGGATTTAATTCAATCTGAAAAAGCTAAAGGAAAAACCATTTTAATTACATCGCACATTATGAGTTTTGTAGAGGAAATATCAGATGAGATTGTTTTTCTTTTAGAAGGGCAAATTTATTTCAAAGGAACCATTAACGAACTTAAAACCAAGACGGGTCAATCAGATTTTGAACACGCCATTGCATCTATATTAACAAATAATCATGCTTAAAATATTAAAATATAGTTTTTACGATTTAATGCGTAGCCGATGGAGTTACGTGTACTTCGCTTTCTATTTATTACTTAGTGTTGTGCTGTTGTTTTTAAACAGCGACCTATCAAAAGCCGTTATTACCTTAATGAATGTCATCATCGTTTTAGTGCCTTTAATTGGGACCATCTTTGGTGTCATGTATTATTATAATTCTAAAGAATTTACTGAGCTTTTATTAGCTCAACCTTTAAAACGCTCGTCTATATTTTTAGGTCAATATTTAGGTGTTGCTCTCTCTCTATCAATGAGTTTAGTGTTAGGGTTAGGACTTCCCTTTATTTTTTACGGGCTATTTAGGTCAAACGCCATATGGGATTTTTCGTTATTAATTATAACAGGTACGTTCCTTACATTTATATTTACAGCGCTCGCTTTTAACATAGCGCTATCCAATGAAAACAAAATTAAAGGCTTTGGTTTTGCTATTTTAGTTTGGCTATTTTTAGCTATTATATATGATGGTCTTTTTTTAATGTCTCTTATCATTTTTGAAGATTATCCACTTGATAAATTATCATTATTGGGCACCATGCTAAATCCCATTGATTTATCGCGAACCCTTATTTTACTAAAATTAGATATTTCAGCATTATTGGGTTATACAGGCGCTGTTTTTAAACAATTTTTCGGCACCAATTTTGGGTTGATTGTTTCCTTTATTATGTTAGTGCTTTGGGTTATTTTTCCTGTTTATAGAATTGTATATAAATCAAAAAGAAAGGATTTTTAATGCACTAAATAATTGTTGAAGTTAATTAGTATCATTTCCAAAATTCATCATCCAATTTGTCGACAAAATCATCTTCTTGATGTATTTCTTCAATTAAATTCAATTGTTTTTCAGTAGCTATTTTTTGAATTTCTGGAAACAACACACGTTCTTCAAAACGAATATGCTGTTCCAATTCTTCTTCAATTTTACTCAATGTATTTGCATTCTTTTCGCTTTCGGAAAATAATCGTTTTAAACACCTGTGATCAGCTAATGCTCTTCTATTAAGTTCATTTTTATCGTCTAAAAGTGTAAAAATGTGTGCTTCTTCCATATCAAAATGCGGAATTAAATGTGTTTCAAAAAACCAATTGGCATACCGCCATATACGTTCTGTATCAATATTTTTGCTAAGGCCAGTTCTAATTTTCCAAGACAACAATAATCCCTGATGGTGATCTCTGCTTAAAGGTTGCAAAGCTTTATGTCGTTTTTGCGATTTGTTCTTCATGATTTTTGTGTGTGATAATGTTAAACAGTAGCATGAAAATTCCTAAAGGCAAAAACATGCTAAATAAAAAAAGTAAAAGATAGTAGTTTGTAAGTAAGCCTTGCTTTAAATAAAACATACATCCCTGAATGATTAATGTTAATTCTGTTAAAACAAATCCAAATAAAAATGTGTAAACAGCAATGTACAGCCATTTATTCATTCTTACCAAATTACTTTTTACAATAAAAGAAAATAAAAACCCTGTAACAACCCCCAACATGGTTAAATGGATAAACCCAATGACGAAATTGTGATACAGATAAATCACTTTTGAAATTTCGGGGATGAGCGATACTGATTGTAATACAATTTTCAATATAAAGCAAAAAACAGCAAAACTGTACAAATAAACAATGAGTTTTGATTGGCCTTTTAATACAACTAAAAGTAAAGGCTTGCTAAGCTTTAAGAACATGAATAATGCTGTTAATTGTAGTAGAACACCAAGTCCATTGATCCACAATAATGAAATATGAGGAGCAAACCAATACACAGGCAACGCAAAAGTAAGTACTGCTGATACCACCAAAAGTTTGAAAAACAGCCTAAATTTCTTAGAGTCGTGCAATTGCAATTGGTGGAAAAACAAAGCTATAACTGCAATGATAAACCAACCATTAAACTGAAAGTGTAAAAAGAATTGAATCGCAATCTGATAAAAAGCAGACGCTTGCCCAACCATAGCTACCGCTGGTCCTAAACACCATACACCAATGGTTGATAACAACATAAATAAAAGAGAAGCTCTTAGTAAATAGCGTGTTACTAATGAGTTGGTTTTATGATATTTCCAAATTAGATAAGCAAAGTAATAACTGCATAAAATATGTATGGTTGAAAATGAAATAGATACGGCGGCATAACCTTGAAAGGGAAAGCTTACCATCATACCAAGCACAGCAATTTCAGTAAGCCAAAACAATGTATTGAAAACAGGGTTTTTAACTGGAACAAAATAATGGACTATTAAGGTATACAACATTAAATACACCCAACCTAACATGGCAACATGTGAATGAGCGTGGGTTAAAAAGCGATAATTAATAGGAAGCGGATCAATAAATGAATAGCGAAGAGCTAGACCAAATGAGGCAGCAACAAAAAAATTAAGCAAACATACAACTACAAGTTTTTTAGGCATTGTTATTTTTTTATAATAAAATGAGTACCCCTAAAAATAAAAATTCCAAAATGTCTTTAGGGGCAACATTCTGGAATTTTTTCATCTAAAAACATGGATTATTATTAACTAAGCCGTTTTTCCAATTTTATAGCCTCAGGGAATAAAATATTGTTTTCCAAATGAATGTGCAAATGCAAATCTTTTTCAAATTCGTCCAACATTGCAAACGTTACCTGATACGTATTGCATCCATCGGCAGGTGGATTATAATTATTGGTGAGTTCGGCAATTTTTCTAAAACGCTCGCCTTCAGTATCATGTTCCTGCATCATCATGGCAATAGGACTTTCAACAGTTCCAAATTGTGGCGATTGAATGGCTTCATTATCTAATTTTGCTTTTACCATTCGTTTTACAAAAGGAAACAGAACAAGCTCTTCCTTTTTCATATGTGATGTTAATGCATTGGCACAAGCTGTAAACTCTTCATTTATTTTAAATAACTCCGGATGTCTTTCTCCATGAACACTGCAAAGTTTATTTAAAAACTGAAGTAATACAGGGATTTTTTCTTCTACATAGCGGTGATGTTTTTTCTCAATATAATCTGCCAATAAATCTAGTGGCCAAGATTTGTAATCAATGGATTGACCTGTTTTAGAATTTAAAACCGCATTAAGTTTGTCTAAAACTTCTGTGGTTTCTATCCCTTTCTTCTCGCAAACATCGCCTAAAGTTCTATCCCCTTTGCAGCAAAAGTCTATACCATAATTACTAAATACGGCTGCAGTTCTAAAATCATCTGCTACAAATTGACCGATTTGTTTTTCTGAATCTTTATATAATACTTCCATAACTTTGTTTATTTCGGATAATTTTATCCTATTTATAATTAAAAAATTTTTACACTTTAAAAAATGAATTTCCAGCCTTTATGCTCAAAGCTAATTCTTGAAGGCTAGTATGCTCCAACATGTATTTCAATTCGTCGCGAATAGTTTTAAACTTATCATGAACAGGACAAGGATGATTTTCATTACAAATTTCCATGCCTAAACCGCATCCATTAAAAATTTTATCACCATCAATAGCTTTTACTATTTGAGATAATTTAATACTATCAATCCTGGTTTTATCAATTTCAAACCCTCCATATGCTCCTTTTACTGAAGAAACTATTTTATGTCGAACTAATTCCTGCAATATTTTAGCCGTAAAAGCCTGTGGGGAATCAATCTCTTCAGAAATTTCTTTTGGACTCACCCGCTTACCTTCTTTGGAATTGATTGCAATAAAAATTGCAGCTTTAATACCATATTCACACGCTTTTGAAAACATATTGGGTTATAATTTTATACAAATATATGAAGTTTTTTTTAATTAGGACTTATTTGTCCTAATTAAAAAAATATAATTCTGTTTCCACTTGGTCTAATGGTATGCAGCAAGCGTACTAATTGCCATTCTGAATTTAATGTATTTTAAATCAAAACACTTAGGTTCCTAAAAGGTGATTGCATCACACCACCCTATTTCCAATAAAAAAACAAATTTTAATTCGGATATATTTGTCCTATTTAAAATTAAGACTTAAGTTTGTACTCCAATAATAATTGTATTCACACAAAAAGTACATTAATAAATTAAGAACAAACAAATTGCCTTATAAAGTACATATAATAACAAACAATAATAAATGTGTTGAAATTCCTTTCAATCGCTATGAATACCCAAATTTAATGGAGCTTATTGTAGATACGTATTATGAAGATATTGGAGAATGCTTAGGTCGTGGATTATGCGGTACGTGCCATGTAAAACTTATTGAAGGCTCGCTAAATGACATAATAACTGTCACCGAAAAAGAAACCCTTAATCAAGTTAATTATTTTGACGAAACGAGTCGTTTATCCTGTCAAATCATATTAGATGAAAAAATTAACAATCTCACTTTTAAAATAATTACAGACAACAAATAAAACTATAATATTATGAACACAGCATCATTACTAAATAATATTACCTACCAAGAAAACAAACCATCTGTCACGGTCTTGCTACAAACAAAAACCTCCAAAGAAGTTAGAATCGTTATGAAAAAAGGACAAGCTATGAAAGAACACAAAGCCCCTTTTCCAATCGTAATAGAACTTTTTAATGGTACTGTAGATTTTGGTGTTAACGGTAAGAGCCAGATCCTTAAAAAAGGTGATTTAATTGCTTTAGATGAAAACATACCACACGATTTAACTTGCATATCAGATTGTATCGTTCGATTATCGGTTTCTAAATATGATAGTATTGAACGTATTAACGCAACATTATAACCCCAAAAATTTAAAATTAATCACAATGAAAAAAACATGGATTGCATTTATTAGTGTCATTGTATTATCCTTCATCACACTAATTTGGATTGGAAGCGAGGTTTACCAAACACAACCTCCTATACCAGATACCGTTATTGTTAAAGAAACCCAAGAAGTTCTTTACACCAAAGAAGACATTCAAACAGGACAAAACGTTTGGGAATCTATTGGAGGTATGGAAGTAGGCTCTATTTGGGGACATGGTAGTTATGTAGCCCCTGATTGGACTGCCGATTGGATACATAAAGAAGCTGTATTTATGCTCAATGCATGGGCAAAAAAAGATTTTAATTCTAAATATGAAGATTTAGATGTTGAAAATAAAGCTGCTCTAAAAGCCCGTTTAATTAAAGATATTAAAACTAACACCTATAATAAAGCAGACAAATCGATAACCATATCGGAAAGTCAATTAGCTGCCATTAAAGATAATATTAAACATTACACAACTATTTTTTCTGAAGGCAAAGAAGTTTACGCGATTCCTAAAGGTGCTTTAACGGATGCTAAAAAATTAGAACAACTCAATGCTTTTTTGTTCTGGACATCTTGGGCTGCCAGTACCAACAGACCTGGTAAAGATTATACCTACACATCAAACTGGCCACACGAACCTCTAATTGACAATACAATTACCAAGGGCTCGTTAATATGGTCTGGTCTATCCATTGTATTACTTTTACTATTTATTGGTATTCTTACGTATTATTATCTATTAAACCATGAAAAAGGCGATTTGGTTACAAAACCGGATACCGATCCCCTTAAAGACCTCAAATTATATCGCTCTCAAAAAGCCCTGTTAAAATATTTTATAGTTATCTCTTTACTTATTGCCTTACAGGTTGTTTTAGGAGTTATCACCGTACATTATACCGTTGAAGGGCAATCCTTTTTTGGTTTCAATTTGTCAAGTATTCTCCCCTATTCCGTAACTAGAACATGGCATACACAACTTGCTATATTTTGGATTGCTACTATATGGCTAAGTACTGGACTCTTTTTAGCTCCTATGATTTCGGGCAAAGAAATGAAATACCAAGTTTTTGGTATCAATTTCTTATTCATTGCCTTAATAATTATAGTGTTTGGTTCCATGTTTGGTGAATGGCTGGGCATACACCAATTTTTAGATTTAACAACTAATTTCTTTTTTGGTCACCAAGGTTACGAATACATGGATCTAGGTCGGTTTTGGCAAATATTTCTGGGTATAGGCTTAGTGCTTTGGGTTATTATGGTAAGCCGTCATCTAATTTATGGTATTCGTAAAAATGACGAATCTAAACACTTACTTATTATATTATTAATATCAGTATTAGCCATTGGCATGTTCTTTTTCTCTGGACTTATGTACGGTGAAAATAGTAGCCTACCTGTTATTAATTATTGGAGATGGTGGTTAGTACACTTATGGGTAGAAGGATTTTTTGAAGTATTTGCAACCGTAGTTATTGCATTTATATTTTCAAGAATGAAAATCATATCTACAAAAACTGCCGGACGTGTATCTGTTGCCTCAGCTTCTATATTTTTAGCTGGTGGTATTATTGGTACGTTGCACCACTTATATTATTCAGGAACACCTATTCAGGCGATAGCTTTAGGAGCCACTTTCAGTGCTCTGGAAGTTGTACCACTTACGCTTATGGGCTTTGAAATTAGAGAAAACTGGAATCTTTTAAAAAGCAAACAATGGATGCAAAAATACAAATGGCCTATATTTTTCTTTATAGCGGTTGCTTTTTGGAATTTTATAGGCGCTGGTGTTTTTGGTTTCTTAATTAACCCACCTATTGCTTTGTATTACATACAAGGCTTAAATACTACTGCGGTACATGCTCATGCGGCTTTATTTGGGGTGTACGGTATGTTAGGTATGGGATTTATTTTAATCTGTTTACGTTTCTATTCTGATAGAACCTGGGTAAGCACAAAATTAAAAAGAGCTTTTTGGCTACTTAATATTGGTTTAATTGCCATGATAATTTTAAGCTTACTTCCCGTAGGTATTATTCAAGCTTATACATCTATAACTAAAGGGTATTCTTTTGCTAGGGATTCCGAATTACTCTACTCTCCTACTTTACAAATACTTAAATGGTTACGTATGGTTGGCGATATTATATTCTCAGTTGGTATTTTTTACTTCTGTTGGTTTACAATTGATGAAACGTTATATAATCTCAAAAGAAAAGACAAGAAATAAAAACAATAACAAATCAAAGTTGGCCTTTTCTTGTTGTTTATGGAATTTGTATGGACCATAAACCCAAAATAATAATCATATTAACGTTTACTCTGTTTTTGATAAAATAATATACATTTTAATTTCCTTTCAATACGCTCTGTAGAAGGCAACAGAAGTTTATTGAAAGGAAATTCTTTTTTGGGTTCTGTGGCCTTTATAATAACTTCTTACATTAAAGTTTTTAATTCATTCCAATCATGAATACAAAAGGCCCTTCTTCTTCAAAATCTATAATTCTTCAAGAAGTATATTTTAGGGTTAACTTTGCACAAATTAAAGGTATCTTTAAGAACATATATATCAATAACTTAATAACCCAAAGGTCCGAACCTTGTTCCAAAATCCCTTTATTTACTATATTTCTTAACCTTTAAAAAATAATTAAGTACAATAATAATGAAACATTAAACGAAATTTAACGAACCGGCCTGAAAACAAAGAACCTTACTGCCAAAAAAAAGTTGAAGGTTCTACATGTAGAGCGAACAGAAAAAATGTCGAACCTTTTAGTATTAGAATTAGAGAAATTTTATTCAATATTATAATTCTTACTAATTAGTTTAAATATCAAAATCAAACAATTTTAAAGATTCAAATCCCTCCTGCCCCAATTTCGAAAAGATAGGTGTTAATGACCCCAGTAAGAAACATAACAAGACATAGTTTAAGGATTATGCTTTGGAGTTCATTATTCCTTTATATGTTTTTAGCTGTTTCTTTACTCTGCGTTAATTATGTAAAAAGGTCTCGGTTATGTGTTATCCAAGATTTCAAAAATTACTTTCATATTAGCGCTTTAACATTTATTACTTATAGCCATCGCTTAGTATTTTTTGTAATTCTTTAAAATTTGTTATTCTAATATTTTGACTTTTAGGATTGAAATTCAATTTGTCATATAAAATAGTGTCAATTCCTAACTCATTTGCTGCTTTAATTTCTGAATTTGGATCGTCACCAATAACTAGGATATCCTCGGTTTTTAAATCAAGTCGTTCTAAAATATCTCTAAAAACATCTCGTTTAGTTTTTTGCGAAATTTGTGGGTCAACTATATGAATTTCTTTAAAATCTTTCTTAATATTTAACTGTTTTACCTTGCTTCGTTGCATTTTAGTAAATCCAGTAGTCACTAAAATCTTTTCAAAAGGCATTTTTCTAATTTCTTCGTAGTCTTCAAACGTGCTCATTTTCATAGAGCAAACCGTGTTTTTGAGCATTTTTAAACAATCTTTTAATAATTTTTCACTAAAACTATATTCTTCTGCAACTTTTTGAAAAGGTTTACGCATGATAGCTTTTTTTATCGATTCAATTTCTCCTGAAAATTCTCCGTTTTTTTCAATCAACTGAAATAAAGGTTTGAATAATTCATGTCCAATTGAAAAGACAGGATAAATTGTATTGTCTAAATCTAAAATTAAAAATTTTTTAGTCATCCTTTTTGTTTTTAGCAGCTTATAATCAACGTTTGTGTATCATAGTCCCGTTTTCGTATGGGATATTTTTACAGAAAAAATCATGTGGTATTGTCAACAGTAATATATAGACAATCGTCTTTTTCTTTTGTATTTAAATTTAATAAGGGTTAATAAACGTATCAATATCAGATTTTAACAAAACGGGGTTGGCCCCTTCACTTTGAGCTACCATGGCACCAACTGCACACGCAAAATCAACAGCTTCTTGTGGATCAACGTTATTTAGTAATTGACTTATCAAAGACCCTAAAAACGAATCGCCAGCGCCAACAGTATCAATCACTTTTATTAGATAGCCACTATTATAATAAAACTTGTCATCATATAACAAAACGGCTCCATGGTGCCCTTTGGTAACGCAGATGTGCTTGGTATTTGTTTTTTGAGAAATAAAACGAATATTCTGTTCCATAGAACGATATTTGGAATCTAAATACCCACTAACTTCATAAAGCTCATCATCATTAAACTTAATAAAATCAGATTCGTTCATTAATTTTATTAAAAGTTCTTTGGTATAATAAGGAGGTCTTAAATTTAAATCGAAAATTTTATATTTAGCTAGCTCTATAAGTTTAAATAATGTACCTCTTGAACTGTCGTCTCTTCCAGCAAGACTACCAAAAACAAAAGCATCGGAATTTTTTACAGCTTTTTTATTTATTTCTGTCAATCTGATTTTGTCCCAAGCTCTCGGGTATTTAATATCATAGGAAGCTGACCCTTTTTCGTTCAGCATCACTTTTACTTTTCCGGTTTTATATTCGTTGTGCACTTGAATACAACTAGTATCAATGCCAACATCTTTAATATATTTAAGTATTTCAGCACCATTTTCTCCTTGTCCAATGGCGCTAATCATGGTGACATCGTTACTTAATGCTTGCAATCTGTTTGCAACATTTAAAGGTGCTCCACCTATTTTTTTATGTGTGGGAAACACATCCCACAACACCTCTCCAAAACATGTTATTTTAGACATT
>TARA_R110002033_G_scaffold414_3_pt1 | contig 11369 bp, 15 predicted proteins | sample TARA_R110002033 | Tara Oceans TARA_R110002033 (sample SAMEA4397051) | marine metagenome | biome: Polar Biome; feature: [SRF] surface water layer (ENVO:00010504); material: water (ENVO:00002006), including particulate matter (ENVO:01000060) such as... | depth 5 m
AATTATTAGCTTTTTTAGCACTTTCTTGTACATTGTGAACACTATTACGCAAGCTTCCATATAAACCTATCTTTTCATTAAGTCCAATTTCAACTTGTGCTTTTACAAAGCTTGAAAACTTTTCTTGGTAGTCAATTATGACTTTTTTAAAATCTTTCACATAATTTATATCAAAATTATCTTCAAATAGATTATTCTCTAATGTCATAATGTGTGAATTTATTGTAGTTATATTTTTATTAAATTTATCTACATAACTTATTTCTTTACGAATAATAAAGTCTTTTTCATCTCTTCTAAGCATTAGCATATCAGATTTTAATACTTCAATCATGATTTTATTTTCATCTAGTTTTTCTATTTTTATAGATGAAAAATAAAAAAATACAACAAAAAAAACTAATCCAATTATACTAATTAGAGTAGAAATTATAAGTTTCATTTTTATACTTATTTTACTAAACATTTATATCCTTCTTTATATTAATGATAAATTAATACAATCTGAATTTTACTTTAAATATCTTATAATTAAATTTAATAAAAAGATTAGATAAATGAAGAAAAATAAATTTTAGGTATATAGATAAAGAAAATCCAGTTAATTAAGTTACTAACTGGATAACTATTTTTTTAAGTTTAAATATTATTATTTTGAAGCTTTTTTAGCCTTTTTGTCAGCTCTTTTTTCTTTTAATGATTTTGCAGGTTCTGTTTTAACAGATTTCTGTACATCTTTGCCTTTTGCCATTGTATTTCCTTTCTATAAGTTTATTAGTTCAGTATATCCTAATAGTTTAAATAAAGTGTTGTGAAAATAAACTAATAATTACAAAGAGTTTTATTTATTAATAGCATAAATAAATATTTAAAATATTTCATCACCCTTTAAGATAAAACTAATTAAAATACTAATATCTAATTTTAAGTTTATTCCAAGGTTTGGAACGACAATACTATTTATATCTGTCATAGCTACTTTATTTGGAAACTATTATTTTAAGGTTTTTCATGCTTCGAAGTAAACGAATTCTTCTATTAAGTCACTGTTTATTAAATGTAAATGCAAAGGTCTATAAACTTGCAAACTATGAAGGATGTTTTGAAATTCTTCTTTCACATTTGATGAAAGAAGGTTATGGTTTTATTCAACTTCCTTGTCCTGAACTAATTACTTGTGGTATTAATAGATGGGGACAAGTAAAAGAGCAATACGAAACTGAGTTTTTTAGAAAGCAGTTTAAATCTTTATTAAAGCCAATTATCTATCAACTTCTTGATTATAAAAATAATGGTTATACAATTTCAGGTTGCATAGGTATCGATGGTAGTCCTAACTGTGGTATAACAAAAACAACTCGTGGAAAATGGGGTGGAGAAATAGATGATACATTTAACTTAGAAGAAACATTATCTTCTACAAGAAGTGTCAATGAAAAAGGTGTTTATATGGAAGTTTTTTCTGAACTTTTAGATAAAAACAATTTAGACTTAAAATTTTATGCTGTAGATGAAGCAGATCCAAGTTCATCAGTGAAAAATATATTAAAGGAACTTTTATGAAAAAAATTATTGCAGTCGTTTTATTGGCATTTGGTATTTTTGCCCATGCCCAAAAAGATAGTATTACAGTTGGCCTTTGTGCTGCTTATCCTCCATTTGAATCAAGAGATGAAAAGAGTGGGAAAATTGTTGGTTTTGACATTGACCTAGCTCAAGAAATAGGAAAAGTTATAAACAAAAAAATAGTGGTAAAAGATGCAGAATGGCAAGCATTACTTGGTGGACTAAAAAATAATAATTTTGATGTTATTATAAGTGCTATGAGTCGTCAAGAAGCAGGAGCAAATAATGTGAATCTTTCTGATACTTATTATTTGTTAAATGATGTACTTGTTGTTAGAAAAGATGATAAAAGTATAAAATCAAAAGAAGATTTAAAAGGTAAAAGTGTTGGTGTTCAACTAGGTAGTGGAAGTGAGCAAATAGTTGATAAATTAGATGATTTAGGAAAAGTGGCAAGATATAATTACAATCCAGAAGCTTTTTTAGATTTAAAACATAAAAGAATTGATGCTGTTGTAGTAGGTTATGCATATGCATTGACTCAAAAAGATTTTAACAAAGAATACAAAATAGTTGATAATTTAGCTCCATCTCAATTGGTTGCTGTAATGAAAAAAGGCAATGACTCTTTAACAAAAGAGATAAATAGTGCTTTAAAAACACTAAAAGATAATGGAACTTATGACAAACTAGTTAAAAAATGGTTGGCAGTAAAATAAGTGAATTTTAATGTAGTATATGAAAACCTAGGATTTTTACTAGAAGCTTCATGGCTGACAATATATTTGTCTTTTGTCTCTTTTGTGATAGCTTTTTTTATTGGGACATTGAAAAGTTTTAAAATACCTAAAGTAATTAATTCTATTTTTTCAATCTACATTGAGATATTTAGAGGAACACCACTTTTAATACAACTTTTTTTTATATATTATGGTTTACCTCAAATTGGCATTACAATGTCAAGTCATGAAGCCGCAATAATAGGATTATCTCTAAATTTTGGTGCATACATGTCTGAAATTGTTCGTTCTGGAGTAACTTCCATAGAAAAAGGACAGTATGAAGCTGCAAAATCTCTGGGATTGAGTAATTTGCATATGTTATTTTATATTATATATCCTCAAGCTTTGCGTATTGTTTTACCCTCTATTACAAATTCATATGCAGCGATTCTAAAGGATAGTTCATTAGTCTCAGTTCTTTCGATAACAGAGTTGACAAGAGCTGGTCAATTGATTTATGTGAGAACATATGAACCTTTTGAAATATATCTTACTCTTGGTGTATTTTATTTTATCATGACTTATTTAGTTGCAATTTTTTCAAAGTATCTTGAAAAAAGAATGAATTATTCTTTTTAAAACTTAACTAAATATTAAAATAATACTTAAGTATAATAGTTTAATAATTATTTAGGTAATATTCTTTATGAAACATTTAAGAGGTTATAAAAAACGATACTTTTCGTTAGCAATTATTGCAATGTATTCGACTTTGTTTAAGTTGTGTACTATAGATAATAATAGACAATACCATCTTAAAGCTATAAAATTCCAAGAGTATAAAACTTCACCTCCCTTACTTACTTTAAATTACTAATCAAAACAATCATTTCATATAGTTAAATCTATAAACACATTTAAAATATTTATAATACAAGGACGAATCATGCATATAGAAGCAGGCGTAGTGCAAGGTGCAAAAATCTTATTGAGTTATGGAACAGCTGCTGTTTCATTTGGAATTGCTATAAAAATGGCATTAAATAGTATAAAAAATAGTGGGATGATTCCATTTATTGTTAAAACTATAATTTCTACAATTTTAGTTTTTATGTTCTTTGAAGTACTTCCCCATCATCCAGTAGGTGTTTCAGAAGTTCATCTAATCTTAGGTTCAACTCTATTTTTAATATTTGGTGCTAGTTGTGCTGCTTTTGGTTTGGCTTTAGGTCTTTTGATTCAAGGATTGTTTTTTGCACCATTTGACTTACCACAATACGGTATGAATGTAACAACTATTCTTATGCCTTTATTTGCAATGGATTATTTAGCAAAAAGAGTTATTACTCAAAATATTGCATACAAAGATATTGCTTATAAAGATACTTTAAAATTATCACTTGCCTACCAAGGTGGAATTGTAACTTGGGTTGCTTTTTGGGCACTTTATGGACAAGGTTTTGCAATAGAAAACTTAAGTGCAGTTGCTACTTTTGGAATCTCATATATGAGTGTTGTAATCTTAGAACCACTTATTGATTTAGCTGTACTTGCAGGTGCAAAAACACTTGGAAAATTAGAAAATAGTCCTTTTGTAGAAAAAAGACTTTATAAAGCAGTTGCACTGAAAAATGAAAAGATATAGACACTATAAAAAAGATAAAGCAATAATTTTATCGTGTTTTGGTTCTATAATTGAACAACAAAAATATTTAGACTTAAAAAAGAGTATTGAAGAGCAATTTGAAGGAATTGATGTCTTTATAGCTATTAGCTCTAGAATGGTTTTAAAAGGTTTGATTAAACATGGATTTGAGTACAAAAATTTAGCTCAAACAATAGCAGATGTTGATATGCAGGGATATAAGAATATTATAGTGGCTTCTATAAACCTTTTTCCAGCTTGTGAACATGAGCTTTTGAAGAAGACTGTTGAGGGATTTAGACATTTTTCATTTTCAAATATTAGATTATCAAATGCAATTTTTACAAGAACAAAAGATACAACACTTTTTTTAAAAGAACTTGACGAAACCATTTCTAAGAAAAATACGGCAAATCTTTATGTGATACATGGAACTCCAAAGTTAGAACTAGGAGGACTAGAATCAGTTTCTTATGCTGCTAGATACTTAGAACAAAAAAGAAAAGGAAACTATGCTTGCTCACTAGAAGGTGCCTTTCCTTTTTTTGCCATAAAAGATGAACTTATAGAAAAAATGAAAAAAGATGGATTTAAAAAAGTTCAAATAGTACCTATGCTTTTAGTAAGTGGAAATCACTACATAAATGACATGGCTGAAATAAGTGAAGAGTTAAGTGAACATTTTAAAACAAAAATTGCAAAAAGTCTAAGTGAAGATGAAAAGTTTAATCTTTTACAAATGCCAACAATAAAAGAGATTATTGTTAATAACATAAAAGAAGAGATAATAAAACTTGGACACTAAAACAAAATTATATATGGTTTCACTAGGTCCTGCAAATTGGGAACTTGTGACCATAAAAGCCTTAAAGGCACTTCAAACATGCGGTGCTATTTGTATCCCTACTAAAAGTAAGGATCATAGCTTTACAAGGTCAATCACATATAAAATCATAAAAGATTTGATGGATGAATATGGTTTTTCAAAACCTATTATTCCAGTATATGCACCTATGCATTTTAAGAAAAAAGATTGGCAATATCAAGTTGACATTTTAGAAGACGCAATAAAAGAACATGGAATCGTATCTTTTGTGACACTTGGAGATGCAGCTGTATATAGTACAGTATATTATTTACTTGATATGATTAAAAAACAAAATAAAAAACTATATAAAAGAAGTGAAGTAATTGCAGGAATCACATCTTTTTCTTATGCCTCTTCAAGGGTAAAAAAACCTTTGTGTTTAGGTGATAATAGATTTGAGATTATTCCTTTAGTTGGTAAAGATGTTCCTAGTACAAAAGTATATATGAGACCAAAAGTTGGACTTGATACCAAACATATGCAAGAAGATGGGACAATGTATACATTCCAAAATCTAAATTTTGCAGGGGAACATATCCAAAAAGGGAAAATACAAAAAGTAAAAAAATATATGACACTTTTTATAGATTTTTTAAAAACAAAAAAAGGTAAAAAATAATGGAGTTTTTAAAAGAAGAGCCTCCTGTAAATATTGGAGCAGATATTTCAATAAAATCATTTGAGATGATAACAAAAGAACTCCAAGATTATGAAAAAGCAAAAGAATTTGATGAAAATCAAATGGAAGTTATAAGTAGACTTATTCATACAACTACTTGTTTTGAAGAAGTTTTAGAAAATATCTTTTTTACAAAAGATGCAATTCCTAGAATACAAGAACTACTTAAAAAACAAGCAAAAATAATAGTTGATGTAAATATGATAAAAGTAGGACTTAGTGATTTTTATTTAAAACAATACTCCAACGAAGTGATTTGTTATATAAAAGAGCCCTTTACCTATGAAAGGGCAGAAAAAAATAAAACAACAAGAAGTTATGCAGCAGTAGTAGAAGCAATAAAAAGACACAAAAATGAGCCTATGATTCTTGCTTGTGGAAATGCTCCTACTTTTATATATGCAGCTATAAATACACTTCTTGATGAAAATGTTGATCTTAAAAATGTGGCATTTTTACTTTTCCCTGTTGGTTTTGTGAATGTTGTAGAATCAAAAAAATATGGGAAAAGATTTTGTGAACATTTTGATGTGCCAGCTGTTATCATGGAAGGTAGATTTGGAAGTTCAACTATGACAGTTGCAACCTTACATGCCACATATAAATTAATCAAAGATTTTGATGGAAAAGATAAATATAATGGAAAATAAAATTTATAATAAGATGGGAAGTGAAGTTGCTACTGGTTTTATTTGTAAGCCCAAAAAACTAGATCCAAATAAACCAATAATGCATTTTAAAACACAGCTTTTTATTTGTGATGGAGAGAGATGTTCAAAAACACAAAAAGGTAATGACCTAGCAGGAAAACTAAGAGATATTATAAAAGAGTTAGATCTTCATAAAGGTAAAAATCGTATAAAAATATCTAGAACTAATTGTTTTGGGGCTTGTAGATTTAGACAAGTTGCAGTTACTTTTGAAAATACTAAAGTAAATGGAAATTTGGACAATAATAATATTTGGCTAAAAAATATTCATAAATATGATGAAACAAAATGGAAAGAGCTATTTTTAGCTTTAAGTACAAATAAAGAGCTTAGTGAAGATTTATATGCTCAAGTTCCTATGAGTGAAATAGATGAGTAATGGGTGAAAAAGAATTAAGAAAAGGCTTAACAACTGGTGCTCATGCATTTTTACTTTTTTGTTCAGCCTTAACTGATTTTTTTGAAAGAAAAAAACTAGCTATTTGTAAAATAAATAAGATGGATAATGATGACCTTGATGTGACAAAGGGGTGTGAAATAGTGGTATGCATTAGTGATAATTTGCATGAATTAAACTTGAACAATATCACCCACAACCCTTCAGTTTTTCTAGTGAATTCAAACAAATTATCTATTTATGCGGGAGAAGGTGTTGGTGTTGTTACAAAAAAAGGTCTAAAGATAGAGCCTTCTTTCCCAGCAATTAATCCAGTCCCAAGAGATGCCATTTTTAAAGCCTTTGAAGAGTTAAGTTCCAAATATCAGAATTTAGACTTAAAGTGCACAATTTCTGTGACAGATGGTGAAGAGATATCAAAAAGAACTGCTAACTCAAAAGTTGGAGTCTTAGGTGGTATTTCAATTTTAGGAACAAAAGGGATTGTAAAACCAGTTTCTAGTTCTGCTTATATTGATTCCGTAAAAACTGAAATAGAGTTTGCCGTAAAAAATGGTTATGAAACTTTGTATTTTACTTTGGGTAATTCAGCCTTAGAAGTAGCAAAAAAATATTCAAATGAAGAAGCTATTATAGAAATAGGAAATTTTGTATTTAATTCTATTGAAATAGCAGTAAAAGAAGGTGCAAAAGAGGTCATCTTTTTATGTGGAATTGGAAAGATGGCAAAGGTTTATCAAGGTTTTAAAAATACTCATAATCGTTTTGGGGTGATAGATTTTGAACTACTTCAAAAAGATATAGAAGAAGAACTAGGATTTAAAGTGGACATTCAATCAACTTTGACAGTAAAAGGAATCTCTCAAGAGCTGGAAAGACATGGACTTTTAGAAGAGTTTTATAAAATGATAACAAAAAAAGCAAATGAGCAAATAAAGATTTGGCATAAAAATTCAAATGTCAAAGCCGTAATATTAGAACAAAAGGATGTCTTAGGATGGTAACAATTATTGGTAATGGAATGGGTGAATACGATTTTTCTAATCTCAATATTGACACAACAAAATATGACAAAATATTATGTGATGTAAACTTTAAAGAAGAACAAAACAATATTCTAAAACTAAAATTCAAAGAGATAAAAGAGTATATACAAAGTAACTATGAAAAAGAGAATATTCTTTATGTAGTTACAGGAAGTCCTTTATTCTTTAGCGCTGGGATAATCATAGCAAATACTCTACCAAAAGAAAAAGTAAAGATTATAAACAATACTTCTAGTAAAGATTATATGATGGAAAAGCTTTTTATTAGTGAGGCAAATATTGATACTGTTTCTTTGCATGGTAGAGAACATTTTGATTTATCTAGGTTTTTGACGAACAGTTATACTTTTGTGCTTTGTGATAAGGATTCAATTAAAAAAATAATTGGAGCAGTTAAGTTTTTAAATAAAGAGGATATTACTGTAAGTATAGGATATAAACTTGGATATGAAGATGAGATTATAAAACAAATAGATATTTTCTCAAAGGAGCATGATTCTTTTGATTTATCAAAGCCTTATGTTTTAGTTATAAAAAGAAATTTTGTACTTAAAAATGAAGTAAGTGAAGATGTAGAGTTTGACACCCAAAGGGGAATGATAACTAAAAAATACAAACGACACCTAAGCTTACAAAATCTTGATTTAAAAGCAAATCAGCTTTTCTGGGATATTGGTGCTGGAAGTGGAAGTTGTGGTATAGAAGCTTATACAAGATATAAAACAAGAACACTCTTTTTTGAAAAGAATGAAGAGAGAATAGAACATATCAAAAAAAATCTAACAAATCATAAGGTGATAGCTTGTGAACTTTTTGTAGGTGAAGCCCAAGATAAATTTGAAAGCTTGGAAGAAAATCCACAAAGAATATTTGTAGGTGGTGGAGGTGAAGAAGTTATAAAAAGGCTTCCTTATCTTTATGAAAGACTTGAAGAAGGAGGAATCATGCTAATAAATGCAATTACCTTAAAGCATCTTTCATTGATGAATATAGTTTTAAATGAAGCAAATATAGATTATGAAATCCACTCAATAAGCCTTACAACATATAAGGGAAAACTTGATCTTGTGGAACCTGAAAGACAACTTTTCCAAATAAAGATTATAAAAGAGGAAAGCAAATGATATATTTCATAGGTGCAGGTCCTGGTGACCCTGAACTTATAACTGTAAAGGCTATGAATATCTTAAAAAAAGCAGATGCAGTTTTATATACTGGCTCACTTGTTCCAAAAGAAGTACTCTCTTTGTGTAAAGATGATGCCTTAATTGTAGATTCACAAGGTATGAAATATCCAGAGATATTTGAGTTTTTATCTAAACATAAAGATAAAATAGTGGCAAGAGTGCATACTGGTGATCCTTCTATTTATTCAACTATTGCAAAACAAATTGAATACTTAAAAGAACAAAATATAAAATATAGTGTAATACCAGGAATCACAGCTGCCTTTGGTGCAGCTGCTAGTTTAGCAATTGAATATACTATTCCAGGAGTTTCTCAAACGATTATACTAACAAGAGTAGAAGGTAAAACTCCAAATCCTGAAAAACTAGAAAATATACTAGCCTGCAAAAATTCATCATTGGCATTTTATTTATCAATCTTACTTTTAAATAAGCTAAAAAAGAAGGCTTTAAAGTTAGGTTATAGTCCTGATACACCTTGTTGGGTAGTGGAAAAAGCTACTTGGAAAGAAGAGAAAATATATAAGGGAACTATATTAGATATCCAAAACAAAGTATCGCATATAAAAGGGATAGCCCTTATACTTTTTGGGGAGTACCTAAATCAAAAAGAGACAGAAGAATCACATCTTTATGTAAAGCCTCTAATAAAAGAGTTAGGGAAAAATAAATGTTAAAAATAGCAATAATCTCTATAAATCAACCAAGCCTAAATAGTGCAATAAAATTAAATGAATATTTAAGTGAGTATGAAGTTGATATATATGGGAAAAAAGATTTACAATCTGATTTTGACAAATTTATTTGTTATGAAAAGATTGATTCTGTTTTAGAAAATGGCTGGAAAAAATATGATGCTATTATTTGTATTCTTGCTATGGGAATAGTTGTAAGAAAGATTGCACCACTTCTTGAAAGTAAAGCGACAGATCCAGCAGTTTTAGTTATGAGTATGGATTTGTCAAAGGTTATACCTTTACTTAGTGGACATATTGGTGGAGCAAATGAGTTAAGTGATGTAATTGCAAAAAAAATAGATGGTTGTATAAATTTTATATCAACTGCAACGGACCAAGTAAAGGTATTTGCATTTGATATGTTTGCCAAAAAAAATGCTATGAAAATAGAAAATTTAAATAAATTAGCAAATATCTCAAATAGACTTATAAACAAACAAAAAGTAAAGGTATTTACCTATAAGAATATCTTTGATGCTATTGATGATAAAAATAATTTGCAGTTAATTAATGCTGATGAAATTGATGAAAATACAGTAATCATAAATCCTTTAAAATCAAGTGACAAGTTACAGCTAAAACCAAAAATATATTTAGGTATGGGATGTAATAGAAATACAAGTTTTGAAGATATAGAAAAAGCTTTTTTCTACTTTTTAGATAAACATAACTTAGATTTAGAACAAATAGAAAATATAGCTTCCTTTGAAGCAAAAAATGATGAAGTAGGGCTTTTAACTTTTGCAAAAAAATATAACTTTGATATTAAGTTCTTTGATGAAAAACAAATAAATGCTTTAGAGGGTGAGTTTAGTCCTTCACAAGCTAAAAAGTTCTTTGGGCTAAAAGGTGTAGCAGAACCATCAAGTGTGTTGGTATCTAAATATAAAGAGTTGATAATACCAAAAGAAGTGTATGAAAAAAAAATAACAATTGCAGGGGCAGTTTAGTGAATAGATTATATATAGTAAGTAGTGGAGCAGGGGGAGTTCATTATATAACTCCAGAGGCAAGAAGAGCAATAGATGAGTGTGAGGTTGTAGTATCTTATACTAAGTATGCAAGGGAGCTTAAAAGTATACTGGAGGGTAAAGAAGTTTATACCTCTGGTATGACCCATGAGATTGAGCGATGTAGCCAAGCAATAGAATATGCAAAGCAAGGTAAAACTACATGCATAATCTCAAATGGTGATGCAAATGTATTTGGTATGGCAACACTAATAGTTGAGTTAATAGATGAAAAGAATCTATGGGATAGTATCGAGCTTATTTCTCTTCCTGGAGTGACTTCATTTTTAGCAGCAGCTTCAAAGGTTGGAGCTCCTGTGTCTCAAGATTTTGCGATAATTTCTTTATCTGATAGATTAACAGATATAAATTTAATAGATAAGAGAGTCAAGTCTGCTTTAGAGTGCGATTTTGTTATGGGTATATATAATCCAAAATCAAAAAAAAGAATTTTGCCATATCAAAACTTTCTTGCTAGACTTGATGAGGTAGAAGAAAAAATAGCAATCATTGCTCAAAATGTAGGAAGAGATGAAAAGGAAAACATAACTATCACTACTACAACTGAGTTAATAAAAGAAGATATAAACCATGAAAAAGTAGGTATGAACACAATAATCATAATTTGTAACTCAAATACAAAACTTACAAAAAATGGTTTAGTTCTTACTCCAAGAGGCTATTTGAATAAGTATGAGACAAGTGGAGAGTTAAAGTAAAAAAACACATTAGTGTTTTTTTACTTCTATTGATTGTTTTTGAGAGCGTTTAAAATTCCGTGTCAGTCACCAATAGTTACATA
>TARA_R110002033_G_scaffold449_1_pt1 | contig 11364 bp, 6 predicted proteins | sample TARA_R110002033 | Tara Oceans TARA_R110002033 (sample SAMEA4397051) | marine metagenome | biome: Polar Biome; feature: [SRF] surface water layer (ENVO:00010504); material: water (ENVO:00002006), including particulate matter (ENVO:01000060) such as... | depth 5 m
ATTTAACGGCTACTTGTCTCATACAAAAATCTCAAAGACCATTCGACTTCATTTAAATAAACTCGATGTTGAAATTAAAAATTTAGCCACTAGTGATTTTAAACGAAACCACAATTTAAAGCAACAAGATTCTACAACCATTAATGTAGATATAAATGCGTCAGTAGAAGGAAAAGAGATTGTACTTGTAGAAAATGATTATAAGCATGTGAGCATTTTTCAACTCTATGAAAATAGTATCTCTTTTATGAGCGAAGATGCACAATGTGAATCTAAAGATTGGAAACATTTTGATTCGGCATGGAAACCATTAAAGCAAATTAAATCTAACACTTTTGAAACTTTAGCTTACAGTGAAAACGATTGGAAAAACTTCATTAAAACCTCTCTTGACGATTTAAAAACAGAAGTTACAGACCAATGTGGAGAAGATTGGGTTAACTATTTTAAGAAAATAGAAAACCTAAAAGATTATCCTGTTGGAATTTCAACAAAACGCATATTTCTTAAATTTATACTTACCGATTCTGAAGATAATATCACTGAAAAAGTAATTGAGTTTAAGATGCCTAAGGGTTGTTAATCTTATATTTAGACCTTACAGACTTCAAAAACCTGTAAGGTTTATTTTTAAACCTAATTGAAATAGGTTTCGACTGTGCTCAACCTGATAAGCCGTAATTAAAACAAAAATGAAAAACTTTAAACCATACTACGCAGTAATTTTCACTTCAACACAAACAGAAACCACAACTGGTTATGCCGAAATGGCCAACAAAATGGAAATTTTAGCCAAACAGCAAACAGGTTACATAGGAATGGATTCTGCCAAAAACGAAGTCGGAATTACTGTTAGTTATTGGGAAAGTTTAGAAGCCATTAAAAATTGGAAAGCGAACTCGCAACACTTGTTAGCACAACAAAAAGGACGTGAACAATGGTACAATTGGTATAATGTTAGAATTTGCAAAGTTGAACGCGAGTATGAATTTAGCTTGGACTAACTCCTATTAATTACCGCTTCAAACTAAAATGACCTTTAAATTCTTTTCCATCTAAAACAATACGATACCAATAATCTGAAGTTGGTAACTGATTTCCATTAAAGTCACCTTTCCAAAATGCATTTCTATTAATTGCTGAGTACAGCAATTTACCGTAACGATTGTATATATAAACTTCAGTTGTAGTAAAAAAATCAGCAATATTTAATTTAAAAACATCATTGGTACCATCATCGTTGGGTGTTATAAATTTTTGAATAAAAAAATGTAAATGTTCAATAGTAGTTACCAAATTACATTCGTTAGATTTCACATAAACGGTATATAAACCACCTTCTTGATTGCTAAATATATTACTAAATTGATAATCTGTTCCGTTTAAAGAATACATATAACCATCATCGCTAAAAACATTAATAATTATAGAACTTCCATCTGTTTCAACGCTTTCAATAACTGGAGCATCTTGAAGCGTCACATTAAAAGTGATGATCTCTGTATAACAACCATCTGTTATTTCTACTTCATATAATCCTTCTGTTTCAATAGTTATAGATTGAGATATTTCTCCAGATCCCCAAATATAACTCGCGTTTTCAATAGTAGATGTTGCCTGTAATACTAATTCATCATTTATACATAAAACTAAATACTCTTCGCTAAAGTCTAAAGGTTGAGTTCCTATTATTTCCCATTCACAACTATCTTCATTAAAGGCTGTAGATTGCCAACATAATAAATCCATTGGCTCTATTGGTGCTGTACCAGAAACTTCCCAAGAACATGTATTGCTATTAAAAGATGATGATTCCCAACATTCTAAATTTATAGGTGCTTCTGGTTGTATCCCTTCTACTTCCCACAAACAAGTTGTAATATTAAAAGAAGTGGTTTGCCAACACTCTAGTACAGGTGCTTCTTCTTGCGTCCCAGAAATTTCCCAAGAACAGGTTGAAGTATTAAAGCTTGCTGTTTCCCAACATTCTGTTGTAGGTTGTGTTGGCTGTGTACCATCAACCACCCAACTACAATTAACATCGCTAAAACTAGCAGTTTGCCAGCACTCTATATTTGTTGGAGCTTCTGGTTGCGTGCCTTCTATTTCCCATAAACATGTAGAATTATTAAACGTTGTGGTTTCCCAACAGGCTAAAGTGGGTTGTGTGGGTTGTGTCCCAGAAATTTCCCAAGAACACGTCGTATTGTTAAAACTTGCGGTTTCCCAACAGGCTAAATTCGTTGGTTCTTCTGGTTGAGTTCCAGTAACTGTCCAACTACATGTGGTATCACTAAAGGTCGCGGTTTCCCAACACGCTATTATTGGTTGAGCAGGTGCTTCAATTATTACTATTTCATATACATCTGAAAAGGTAATACAATCTGAATTATTAAGATTAGCTGCATATTCTGCAACTTTCGTTCTATAATATGTTGTAGATGAAATGCCTGATACAGAAAGGGAAGCTCCTGTTTCACCAGCAATATTAGACCAATTAACACCATCAATACTGGTTTGCCATTGATAAAAGTGGGTACTAAAGACACTATTATCTGGTACAACAGTTATTGTGTTTACATTTGGTGTTTGCGTACTACATAATGTTACAGAATTCACACTGTTATTATCTTCTATAGCTATAGCATCACCACAACTCTTAAAAACTATATCATCGATTGCTAAATCATTACCACAGCCACCTGCACCATTGTTAATCATTTTCAATATAATTGAGGTCTGACCTGGTAAAGTTTGAAAGACCAATCCATATTGTTCCCAAATTGGTGTTGCTGTTCCATTTATATTATCTGTATTCCCACTAGCTAGTTGGCTTGTGTTTGTGATGTCCCAAATTTCGAACTGTACATTTACAGGTATTCCATTTCCATCACACTGAGAACTAGGCAATATATTCATTAGCCAAGATGAAAACTCATAAGTAGTATTTTCACATAATCCATTAACAGCAATATTATAAAATTCACCAGTTGTGAAACTTGCATTTACAATTAAACATTTTCCACCAGCATCTCCTGTATGATCATTTGGTAGATTCCATCCATAAAAAAAAGTATTTCGTCCTATAGTATATTCACCATCTTGTGGCCCTCCATTTCCAACAAAGTTATAGGTTGTCGTTTCGGCTGGTAATTGCGGACCGTAGGTCGTTCCAGAGCCAAATGTTTCCGTAAAAATAGGATCACCCGAGTTACCTTGACAAAAGCCCAATTGCGCATGCATAGTATTTGATGCAAAAAAAATGCAAAAAATTATGACTATTTTAAGAATATTAAATGGTTTGCTCACGTATAAATATATAAACATTTATATTAAATAGAATTACGAAATTCTCAATAAACCCTTTAAATTAGCATTTGTATAGTCTATGTATAGGTTAAAAAACTTTTTTAATAACAATAAGATAAAATCAATGGTGATTTTAGTACTTCTTGTTGCCTATTATTTCTGTTTACCAAAACAATTATTTAAAGACCCAACTGCAACTGTTATAACAAGCAAGTCTAATGAGCTATTAGGTGCATTGATTGCAGATGATGGCCAATGGCGATTTCCTGCAAATGATAGTGTTCCAGATAAATTTAAAACTTGTATTCTTCAATTTGAAGATGAATACTTTTATAAGCATCCAGGATTTAATCCGGTTTCAATATTTAAAGCTTTAAAAGGAAACTTAAGTTCTGGTACTGTAAAACGAGGAGGTAGCACCTTAACTCAGCAAGTTATTCGTTTATCTCGAAAAGGTCAATCTAGAACCTATTTTGAAAAACTAAAGGAAATCATTCTTGCCACACGATTAGAATTCCGCTTATCTAAAGATGATATTTTAAAACTGTATGCAAGTCATGCTCCTTTTGGTGGAAATGTTGTTGGTATAGACGCAGCTTCTTGGCGTTACTTTAACCGCAACGCCTCAAACTTATCTTGGGCAGAAAGTGCTACGTTAGCCGTTTTACCAAATGCTCCAAGTTTAATTTATCCTGGTAAAAATCAAAAACGACTCTTAGATAAACGTAATCGTTTGTTAAAAAAATTATTTACAAATGGTACAATAGATGAACTCACATACAAATTATCTATTGCAGAAGGTTTACCACAAAAACCATATCCATTACCACAAATAGCACCTCATTTACTTCAAAAAATTGCTAAAGAAAACAGAGGTGAGCGCATAAAAACGACCATAAATATTGCATTACAAGAACAAACTAACACTATTGTAAAACAGCATTATAACCGTTTAAAACAGAATGAAATTTACAACATGTCTGTTTTGGTTTTAAATGTAAAAACAAGAAAAGTTTTAACTTATGTTGGTAATTCTCCAACCGACAAAGCACACCAAAAAAGTGTAGATATAATTGATAAGCCAAGAAGTACAGGCAGTATTTTAAAACCCTTTTTATATGCTGCAATGTTAGATTCTGGTGATTTATTACCACACACATTAGTGGCAGATGTGCCCACACAATTTGGGAGTTACCATCCTGAAAATTACAACCAAACCTACGATGGTGCTGTACATGCTAATGAGGCTTTGTCACGTTCGTTAAACGTGCCTATTGTAAGAATGCTTCAAGAGTTTGGGTTGGATCGTTTTTACCATTACCTAAAAGCACTTCAACTTAAAGATTTAAAATATAATGCGAATCATTATGGCTTGTCTTTGGTACTTGGAGGTGCAGAAAGTAACCTTTGGGATTTATGTAAAAGTTATGCTGCGATGTCTTCAACTTTAAATCACTTTAATGCGAATTCTAGTCAATATTTTTCGAATGAATTTTGCCAACCGATTTACAAATCTAATCAAGCTATTGATTTTGGGAAACAATCTAACCAAAAAGATGTTTTTGATGCAGCTTCCATATTTCTAACTTTTGAAAGCATGAAGCAAGTCAACCGTCCAGAAAATGATGAAAGTTGGGAGTATTACGATTCCTCTCAAGAAATTGCATGGAAAACAGGTACAAGTTTTGGATTTAGAGACGCATGGGCAATTGGTACCACAAAAGATTATGTAGTTGGTGTTTGGGTTGGCAATGCAGATGGAGAAGGACGACCAGGTTTGGTTGGTGTACAAACTGCAGCACCAATTTTATTTGATGTTTTTGATTTATTACCAAAAAGCAATTGGTTTAACCAGCCTTATGACGAAATGCTAGAAGTTAACATTTGTAAAAAAAGTGGCTATAGAGCAACTTCAATTTGCGACGCTACCGAAATGCGATACATACAAACTAGCGGAAAGAAAACAGAACCTTGTCCTTTTCATAAGTTGGTACATTTAGATGTATCGGAACGTTATCAGGTCAATTCTTCTTGCGAAGCTATTTCTAATATTAACAACAAAGCTTGGTTTGTTTTACCGCCATTACAAGCTTACTATTTTAAAAATAAAAACCCGTTTTATAAACCCTTACCTCCTTTTAGAAGTGATTGCATAGAACCTTCAGGAGTTTCTATGGAATTTATTTACCCAAATCAACAAAGCACTATTTATTTACCTAAAGATTTTGATGGTAAAATCAATGAATTAATCTTAAAAGTAGCACATTCTAAACCCGAATTAGAATTGCATTGGTATATTGATAGTGAGTACATTGGCAGCACTAAAGATATCCATGACATGGCCGTTTTGCCGAGCTCTGGTGATCACATAATTACGGTTATGGATGAACTTGGTAATAGTCTGAAACATAAAATTACGATTTCGGAGTAATACCATGTAAGTGCAAATTGCTATGTTTGCATAAATTAATCAACTTATTAATATGGAAACACTTCAGTTTATACATTCAAAATGGGCTTATTTAGTTCTTATAGTTTTGGTACTTGCAACATTTAATGCTCTTATCAAATTTTTTGGCGACAAGGAATTTGATGCTAAAGATTTTAGAATTTCATTATTTGCTTTAATCACTATGCATATTCAATTACTAATTGGTATTGTTTTATTTTTTATGAAGGATTATTTTGGAACAATAAAAGAAATTGGAGGAATGTCTGAATTAATGAAAAATAAAGAATTAAGAAACCTGGTTATAGAGCATCCGCTTACAATGATAATTGCTGTAGCTCTGGTTACTATTGGTTATTCTAAACATAAAAAGAAATTAACATCTAAACCTAAATTTAAATTATTAGCTATTTTTTATACGCTAGCTTTAGTTTTGGTGTTGGCTAAAATACCTTGGAGTATTTGGTTCTAAAATTTTATATTTTTAACATAAAAAAAGCGTCTAGAAATATTTTTGGACGCTTTTTTTAGTTTAAAAACGAAGCATTAATCTTTCGTTTCTGTTTTTTCTTCCGTTTTTGTGTCGTCCTCTGATATTTCTTTTACTAAATAAACATACACAGGAAAATGATCACTAAAACCATCTGTAAATCCGCCATCAGCAAAGCTTCTTAAAGGATAACCTCTGTATCTACCATGTTTATTACTTAAATAATGTTTATTAAAAATTCCAGATTTATAATAACGAAATGAAGAATAATCTTTCTCTAAAAAAGGTTGTGTCACTAAAATTTGATCAAATAAACTCCAAGCATCCCTATAACCTGTTGTTCCTAAACCTTGTTTCTTAAACTGATTTTCGAATGGATTATAAATACCTTTAAGTGGTACTTTATTTTTGTCAGCTACAGTTTTTAAAGCTTTTTTAAAACTTGCGTTAGTTGGGTCATCATTATAATCACCCATTGTTATAACCTTAGCATAAGGATCGATAGATTGTAAAGAGTCTATAATACGTTTATTTAATTTTGCAGCACCAACACGTTTTGACCTACTCCTTGCTTCACCACCACTTCTCGATGGCCAGTGATTAACAATAATATGGATTAAATCACCTTCTAATTCACCAGAAACCAATAACTGATCTCTTGTATAAACACGCTTTCTAGTTAAATCATCGTAAATTAATAACTCGTGAGAACTCGTTTCTGTAGGTCTAAAAAGTGCTTTTTGATAAAGTAATGCAACATCAATTCCCCTTTTGTCCGGAGACTCAAAATGGATAATCCCATAATCTTTATATAATAACTGTGGGTCATTAACTAAATCCATTAAAACCTGTCTGTTTTCTACTTCAGAAACACCAATAATTGCAGGTGTGTTTTTTGTATCATCAGCACCAATATCAGCAACAACCCTTGCCATGTTTTTTACTTTGTTTTTATAAACTTCACCTCTAAGAGATTCGTTCATTTCCATAATAGGACTTGCCTCATCGTACTTAGTTGGATCATTAATAGTATCAAACAAATTCTCCAAATTGTAGAAAGCTACTGTATGGATTTTAAATTTCTTTTTTTCTTGAGCATTTACATTTATGAATGCCAAAACGAATATTACTAATAATCCGAGTTTTAAATTTTTCATTTAGCGTATGTTATGTTAACATTAATTGCATTACAAATCTTGAGCCAAAAGTATATATTTATTATAAATAATGTAAATTTGCAAGCCCTAAATAACTATTATTTAATCTACAAAGACTATTAACTTTAAAATCGAGTATGAAAAAAAGTTTATTTATTTTATTATTTGGAGTTCTTTCTTCCTTTACAATGATGGCTCAAAACACCATTATTAAAGGTAGCGTAAGAGACGCGGTTACTTTAGAACCAATTCCGGATGTTACAATAACTATTGAAGAAACGCAACAAGCAACCTTAACAGATGGTTTGGGTGAGTTTATTTTTTCTAGTAATGTACCTTTAGGAGAGCAAGTTTTAAAAATTTCTAAAACAGGCTACGTAACAAAACGTTACCCTATTGTTGTCAACGAAGGTAAGACTGTAAACATTGCAGACATGACCTTAGATATTGATATTACAGATGATGCAGATTTGTTTACTATTTCACTTTCTGATGATGAACTTAATGATGACACAAGTGGCGCAGATAATATTTCTGGCTTATTGTCTTCTTCATTAGACGTTTTTCAAAGAACAGCTGCTTTTGAATTTAGTTCTTCATTCTTTAAAGTAAGAGGATTAGATTCTGACAATGGAACTGTTTTAATTAATGGAATCCAAATGAACAAACTCTATAATGGTAGACCACAATGGAGTAATTGGGGAGGATTAAATGATGTAATGCGTAATCAAGTTTTAACTACTGGTTTAACGCCTTCAGAATATAACTTTGGTGGTATCTTAGGAACTTCTAATATTAATACTAGAGCATCTAGCTATAGAAAAGGTGGTCGTATTACTTACTCTTCATCTAACAGAAGTTATACTAATAGAGCAATGGCCAGTTATGCCTCTGGCTTAACAGAAGGTGGATGGTCTTATGTATTTATGATAGGAAGACGCTGGGGAGAAGAAGGTTACCAAGATGCTAGTTTATATGATTCAAACTCATTTTTTGCTTCGATAGAAAAGAAAATTAATGATAAACATAGTGTTAATTTTACTTCAATATACACGCCTAACAGAAGAGGTAAATCTTCACCAAACACTCAAGAAGTATATGACCTTAAAGGTATTAAATACAACGAATATTGGGGTTGGTTAGATGGTGAAAAACGTAATTCTCGTATCAAAGAAGTTGAAGAGCCTATTTTAATGTTAAACCATTATTGGGATATTTCTTCTAAAACAAGTTTAAACACAAATGTTGGTTATCAATTTGGTAAAATAGGAAACAGTCGTTTAGATTATCCTGGTGGCGCAAACCCTAGTCCTTCATATTATCAAGACTTGCCAAGTTATTTCTTAGCAGATACTGATGGCCCTGATTATGCTGGTGCATATTTAGCTGAACAAGAATTCATTAACGATGGTCAGATTGATTGGGAGAACATTATTACTGCCAACCTTAACAATAATACAGGTGGCCTTAATGCAGCTTATGCATTGTATGAAGACAGAAATGATGACAAACAACTTACTGTAAATACTATTTTCACTACTGAATTAAATGAAAATATAATTCTTAATGGTAGTATTAATTATAAGAAATTAGATTCTGAAAATTTCGCTCAAATCATTGATTTATTAGGAAGCACAACTGGTATTTTAAATGTGGATTCTTTTGATGGGTTTCAATTTGATTTATCTAATCCAAACCGTACAGCATATGAAGGAGATAAGTTTAGATATAACTATAATTTATATGCCAACGAAATCTCTGGTTTTGCTCAAGCTCAGTTTAAATATAACAAAGTTGACTTTTTCTTAGCTGCTAACGTTGCCAAAACAGATTACCAAAGAGAGGGTCTTTATGACAATGAAGCAAATGCAGGTAACTCTCTAGGAAAAGGGGATAAATTAGAATTTACTGGTGTTGGAGTAAAAGCCGGCTTTACTTATAAAATTACTGGAAAGCATTTATTAGATATTAATGCTGGTTATCTTACTAAAGCGCCTTCATTAAGAAACACTTACACAAACTCTAGGGCAAATAATGATTATGTCGGGATTGTAAACGGTGTATCTGTTACTGGTGAAGAAATTACAGAAGAGAAAATAACGTCTTTTGATGCTAGTTATATTTTTAGATCTCCTATTGTAAAAGCTAAATTAACTGGGTTTTACACAAAAATAGAAGATGCTAACGAAACATCTTTTTATTATGCTGATGGTATCGGTGGTTTTACTACTGATGATGGTGTAATTGAAACAAATGCATTAGTATCTGAAGTTTTACAAGGTGTTGACAAAAGGCACATTGGAGGAGAATTTGGTATTGAAGCACAAGTAACACCAACTATTAAATTAAAAGGTGCAGCTTCTGTTGGTCAATATACTTATGACAATAATCCAAACCTATATGTTTCATCTAATAGTGATGTTTCTAACTATGGAGAAGCTAATCTAAAAAATTACAAAATAGCAGGTGGACCACAAACAGCTTACTCTGTTGGTTTTGAATATAGAGACCCTAATTATTGGTGGTTTGGAGCTACAGCTAACTTCTTCTCTAACACATATCTTGATGTTAGTCCTATTCTTAGAACTGAAAACTTTTATTTAGAACCTACCGATGGCTTACCGTTTAATGATTACGATCAAGACGTAGCAAGGTCATTGTTAAAGCAAGAAGAGTTTGGTAGCTATATGGTAGTAAACTTAGTTGGTGGTAAATCTTGGAAAATAGATAACAAATACATTGGCTTTTTTGCAAGTGTTGGAAACTTATTAGACAAAGAGTATAAAACAGGTGGTTTTGAACAAGGTAGAAATGCTAACTACAGAGAGCTACAAGAAGATGCAAGCTTATCTAAACGTAGATTCGGACCTAAATATTGGTACGGTCGTGGCGCAAACTATTTTCTAAATGTGTATCTTAGATTCTAAAAAAAGAGAAATTAATAAATAATATTACAATTATGGAATGTTCAACATTCATGAATTCAATAATTATAAACAAAAAAGCTATGAATAAATCGATTAAATTTTTAAAATTAACTTTAGTCTTAGTGGCTTCATTGGCCATTACATCTTGTGTGCAAGATGATGACTATACAGTGCCTAGTAGCTTAGGTCAAGAAGAGAATCTAGCCTTACAAGCTCTATTAGCTGACCCAACTGCTAATGAAGTTAGTTTTGCTGATGTTAAAGGAATGTATACAGAAGGAGAATTTATTGACCCTGTAGATACCAATATCTATGTAAAAGGTTATGTGTCATCTTCTGATTTTACAGGAAACTTCTTTAAAGAATTTTATATTCAAGATAGTCCTTCTAACCCAACATCAGGATTAAAAATTATTCTAAACCAAGTAGATACTTACAACCAATTTAATATTGGAAGAGAAGTTTATGTAAATTTAAAAAACTTATATATCGGAGAAGAAAGAGTTGGAAATGGCGTTATCACAATAGGTGGCGGAACAGAGACTGACCAATATGGTACAACTGTGACTAGCTTAAATGATATTCAAGTAGCTTCAGGTGTTTTAAGATCCACTGAAACATCAGAAATGACACCTTTAACTGTTACTTTTTCTGAAATATCAAATTCACATGTTGGTGTTTTGGTAACTGTTGACAATGTTGAATTTACAGATAACCTAAACGGGTTACGTTATTTTGACCCAATACAACAATACGATACTCAAAGAACTCTGCAGAGTTGTGGTGGATTTAATTATACAGAGTTTCAATTAGAGACTAGTGCGTTTTCAAGTTTTAAGTATGAATTATTACCTACTGGAAATGGCTCTATAACTGCTGTAGTAAGTAAAACTTTTGATGGAGCAAGTTTAATATTAGCATTAAACTCTACTGATGATGTAAACATGGATGGTGAAAGATGTTCTTTATTAGACATAGGTGATTTTAACACTATTTTTGAAGAAGATTTTGAAGGTATGCCAACTGGTTCTG
>TARA_R110002033_G_scaffold46900_4_pt1 | contig 11317 bp, 6 predicted proteins | sample TARA_R110002033 | Tara Oceans TARA_R110002033 (sample SAMEA4397051) | marine metagenome | biome: Polar Biome; feature: [SRF] surface water layer (ENVO:00010504); material: water (ENVO:00002006), including particulate matter (ENVO:01000060) such as... | depth 5 m
TATTTAAAAAACCAATCATCAAACGAAGATTATATAAAAGAAATGACGCAAGCCGCAAAAGAGTCAAGATCATTTGCAACGGCTTACGCAAAGAGTATGTATAGCAATAATCCTATGCTTACGCCTCAACAACACTTAGCTGAATTATATACAAAAGAAGTAAACAAAAAGGGTTTATTAGAACAAAAAGGTGGTCAAGAGATTGTAAAAATAAAATACAAACGTCCTAGTGAGCAATTAAAAACATTAGGTTATACTTTATCTAAAAATGGATTTACGCCTGATAAAGATGATAACATAAATATTTCTTTGTATGACCTAAATAGAATAGGTGTTAATTCTAGAACATTTACTGGATGGCTAGACGAACTTCTTACTTCAAACCAAATATCTAAAGAGGATGTAAGAAAAATGCAGGCTTATGAAGAAGAGTATGAAGAAGTAGACGCTAGTGTTTTAGGAATGTATAGTGCTTTGTATTTGAGCAAAGATGTAGTTGACATTGAAAAAGCAGAAATAACTAGTCCTATAGAATCCGCAAAACTACTCGCGCAGGAAGCTGGTAAAGCTACGTTACAAAGATACTTTGACTACTCAATAGAAGAATCAGACAAAGCTGTTGGCGGTACTTATAGATCTGAAATAAGCAGATTTGAAAACGTAATAAATAATTACAACGAATCTGAAGCCGTTAGATCAGGTAAAGTTCAGCCTATGAAGTTGTCTACTGAACAAGAGGAGCAAATATTTAAAACATTGACAGAAGAAACTATAGAAGGCGTAGGTGGCTTTGTACCTATGTTAGCTGAGTTTGCTGCTGTTAACGCTGTTACTGGCGGTTTAATGAGTTATGGCGCACTTGGCAGAACTATGGCGGCATTATCAAAAGGTAGTGCTTTTGACAAGATGATGTTTCACACTGCTCAAGCAACACTAGAAGAAGCTAAAATGCAAGGTATTTTTGGGTTTGACCCTGGTGCTGGAGCTTCTTTCTATGCTGGTGGTGCTTTGTCTAGTAAAATACCTTTATTCGGTGGTAATTTTTCAGTATTTAATCCACTTATTAAAAAAGTATTGATGACAGGTCCAGTGGGTGCTGCTAGTGCTGAAGCAGGTGAGGTGCTAAAGTTTGCTTACGACGACTTAATGGATAATGCGGATTTTAAATCAGAGTTTGACAAGCATTACGGTGATTTTGATGATGTAACTAGAAGAGTACTAGTAAACTCTCTAGTGTTTGGCCTTACTGGTATTACACATCTTAAAAAAGGTAATTTATCTAAAGGTGTAGTTGGTGATTTTGCTACTATCTCAGACATTTCAAAAGCTATCAAAGACATAGAAAAGCAAATAGCTGAAGTTGCAAACGAAAGAATTGAAAAGCCTAAACGTACTAAAGGAAAATCTTTAGAAGATCTTGGTGAATTAGTAGAAACATCAGGACCATCAGATTATAAAAAACAAGTAGACGAGTACAATAAAAAAGTCGCAAAACAAAAAGAAAAAATATCAGCTTTAGTAGGTATTCAGCTAAATCTAGTAAAAGAATCTAATATTAGAGTTTTTGCTACAGAGCTAAGTCCTAACAATCCTAATTTTGAAAACAACCTGCAGACAATGGTTGTAAATCCTGTAGCAAAGGGTATACAGTCTATTGTTCCTGATTATCCTGGTATAGAGCTTAAGTTTATTGATTCTAAAGAAAACCCAAGTCAAAGAGATGTGTTTGTTGATAAAAAAGCAACGGCAGAATTCCAACAAAAAGGAGAGAAAGAAAAAGACGTTATTATAATAGACAAAGCTCAATATGGAGTAGGCAAACCTATACACGAATTAACCCACGCGGCTATGATGTCTCAGTTTAAACATAATCCTTATTTAAAACAGAAATTTGGAGAAAAAATGTTTAAAATATTTGAAAACGAAGATCTTATTAGTTTAGGTTTAGATAATTTAGACTCAAGAATAATAAAAGTATACGGAGAAAAAGATGCTAACGGGAAAATAAAATTAGATTTAAGAAACCCAAAAAATCAAGAAAAATTATTTGACGAGTATTTTGCTTTTATGGCAGAGATTATGGCTAATCCTGATATATATTATAGCAACCCTAAATTAGCTGGTACGTTTTTAGGAGAAGCTAAGCTAGAAGTAAAAAACATGCTTATAGAAATGGGTCTTAAATCTCCAACACCAAAGACAGCGCGCGATGTTATAGAGCTATTTGCATTACTTGGTAAAGAATCAAGAATGGGTGGTAAAATAGAGAAAAAAGCATCCGCATTAGTTGAATTAGAAAAAATTAATATATTAGACTATAAACTAAAAGAGCCAACTTTACAGCAGATTTTAGACAGAATGCCTAGTACCAGAACGCCTAGTACTTCTAAAAAAGGTCAAGCTGTTGTGGTAGATAAGAAACAATCTAGATCATCTAGAGACTTAACAGAAAAAGAAGGTAAAGAGATAGATGATATATTAAAAGAAAGAATAACTAGTAGATCATTAAGAAGATTACAATTTTTAGCTAAAGAAAATGTATTTGACGTAACAAATAAATTAGGAGATAAAGTCTCTAAAAAAGACGCTATAGATTTTGTACCAGAGCTTTGGGAAAATGAGATCGATAGAATAGCTAAAAGTAGTGGCTATGCTTTTAACCCTAAGTTTGAAGAAATTAAAGATGATTTAATATTAAGCGTTAAATATGATGGTAGTCAATCTGTAAAAGGTTTAGTTAAAGCATGGAAACCAGAGCTAGGTATGCTGTCTAAATACATAGGACAAAATTTAAACCGTAAATTAGTATACCAAGTAAAAAACAACTATCCAGAGCTAATAACACCTGAAGATCAATTAACTGAAACAAGAGAGGTTGGTAAAACACAGGCTATTGAAACTGCTTCTGAAGGTAGTGTTGATCTTGCTGAAGATGTCGCACGCGCTGCGGTTAGAGCAGAACAAGAAGATATTAAAAGAGTTGATGACAAAGACTTAGTAGATCCTAGATCTTTTTTACCAAAAGATTTTGTAGATAAGTTTGAAGTAGAAGCAACAGAAAAAATAGCACAGTTAGGTAGCGAGCTTGAAAACGCTACATATGGTAAGTTAAAGTTTTTAACATCAAGCTCTACGGCCGAATTATTTGGCGTAAGAGAGACAACAGTTGTTGACCCATCTCAAAACATGTCTTCTTCGGAGATAAACAGGTTTCAAGATAAATTTATTGAAATAGCTAAAGAAAAAGGTGGTGGAGACATATCCAAAGGATTAAAAACAATGGCAGATGTTTTACTTCCTTTTCAAACTGTGCCAGAAGTATTAGTCACACAGGCTTTAAGTAAGGATGTAGCTACTAGTAAGCTATCTGGTACTTCTACCAATGTGCCTAATAACATGCTAAGGGTATTTTACGAGAAAATAGATAGAGTTAAAACAGGGCCAGGTGTACCTGAATGGATAAAAAAACAAGACATAACAGCGCAGCAGTTTGCTGAAGCTTTTGGTTTTAATGCTGATGGTACTAAAAAAACTAAAAATCCTAGGGATAAAATAATATCAGATGGCAAATCAACATCGCTTGGTTCCAACGTTCAAGGTATAATGAGCTTGTTTGAAAGAAACTTAGGTAATAAAATAACAAGAGAGTTTTTAGAAGAAGTAGCTAAAGTACACCCAGAATATGTTAGAGTAATAGAAGACATAGGAATTGGCAAGTCAGTGGCTATGTCATCTAGAGATTTAAAATTAAACAACAAACCATTTAGCAAGGAAGATTGGCTGTACTCAGGAAGAAACGTAAAGATGGAAGTACTTAGAGAAAATCCAGTTTTCTTTAGTAAAGTATTTGATTACGCTAATAGATCTATAAGAGAATACGATCTTATAATAGAGAAATATCCATCTGAAGACAAAGCTTTTATAGGTAAAAACCTTGAGATTAAAGACAAAGCATACTATAACAGAGGTATGGCTAAGGCTACTATTGGTGATTATAAAGGAGCTTTAGAAGATTTAAAATCAGCTGAAAAACTTTACTCATCAACAAAAATGCCAGGTGATTATTTTGGTTTCTATGGTAACATGGCCAATATAAAATTTCAACTAGGTGATTTAGACGGTGCTTTTTCTGATCTTAATAAAATGAAAAAAACGTTTCACGAACCGCCTTTGACAGGATTTGTGAACAAAAAAGGATCTTTAGAAGAGCTTGAAATGCGTTCGCTTGAAAAGTCTAATATTCAAAGAAAAATAGGCCAAGACCTTTATTACTTGCTTGGTAGAATATATTTAGAAAAAGGTGAATATGAATTAGCTGTAGAACATTTAAAAAGTAGTCATTTTAGAGGCAATACGTTTGACTTTGACAGAGCTTTTGAGAAGTTAGAAGAAAAAGATGCTGATGATATGTCAAAGTTTACCGGCGAAAGTACATTTAAAGCTGAGCCAGACTTTGGTGCAAAAGGTAAAGACGCACCTGACCCTAAAGTTCCTCTATATCTTTCTAAAGCATACAATGCGTTGGCTAGAACTATACCTCAAAAAGGTAAGTATATATCAGGAGGAACATTTTTAACACGAAAAAACGCAAATGATCTAAGTCAACAAGAATTCAAAACTTATTTAAATGCAGTTGATTATAGAAAAGGAGAAAAATTTTATAATCCAGAAATTATAGATGATGCTATAAGAACTGAAAACAAATTTTTTAAAGAAATTGGTGGTAAAGACTTTGATAACTTAGATATAGAATTTATAGATGATGCAATTTATAAGTTAGAAAATGAGCAAGATCTATTAGATAAAGCATTATTTAAGTCAATAACAGGAGTAAAGGAAGTTAACTTTGATTATTTTCAAAACTCATTTGATCATAAGCTAAGTGCTATTAATATAGCGGATAAGCTTATTGAAAACCCTAATTCAAGAGCTAGCTTAGATCTTGGTGGTGAAAGTAGTAGACAATATAAGATTGATTTTCCTGACAACAAGGTATTAAAATATAACGGAACAAAAATATTAGGAAAAGATTTCCTTGATATAAAAGATCCATACAAGAAGTTAGACATAGTTTTTCAAAACGAAGATTTATTTAAAGAAACTATTAAAGTTTATAATAAAGAGTTAGAGTACTACAATAGCTTTGCCACTAAGAATAAAAGAACTAAAATAGACTTTGATAAAGAATATGCAAAGACTAATGAAGAAGCCATAGCTAATACGCCGAAGACTAAATTCCCAGGTATAATTGAGTCATTTAATACACGTATAGAAATTGAAAAGCTAGATGGAGTTATTAAAAAGTTATATAAAGAAAATGATTTTCTAGAAAAAGGAGAGTTAATAAAAAAGAATATAGTTGAAAACAATCCAGATCTTATATCGTTAGCATCTAGGACATTGAAAGATCCAAACGAAAATAACATGTTTGATTTTCTATCAAACTACTCAAGAGCTAAAGAACGTAAACAAGCTAACGATAAAATAAAAGATCTTGCTAAAGATCAAATTAGATTAACTAGATCATCTAAAGACTTAGATCCTGAGGCAGAAAAAAGAAAGAAAAAAGCATTAGAAGCTTTCTTAGGAAAGGTTGAAGCTAAGAAAGATAAAAAAACCATTGAAGAGCAAATGATGGAAAGTGGCTCTAAATTTGTTGCAAAATCTAAAACTACAAAAAAAGAAGATAAAAAAGGTAAATCTAATTGGGATACAAAAAAAGAAGTTGAAAAACAAAATAAAAAAGATAAAGATTTTTATGAAGCTTTAAGAGAAAGAGATGAAGATACAGTTGGCCCTATAAAAGGCAACAGTATGAAGAGGTTTTTAACTACTGGAGCAGATGGCGCTACAACTATGGAGGTTGCAGAACAAATTGAAAAAATAGATAAAGCAAACCAAAAGCTTCGTGAACTTGAAAACACAGAGAATAGTAAAATATTTAACGACATAATAAAGAAAAAAGAAGGAGTTTCTTTTGATCAAGAATTTTCTAAAGCAGATGCAATTGAAAGAGGAAAAAAGAAAAATGACTTGCTTGGCTTTTGGATACCATCTAGTGCTGAGGATTTTAAAGGTTTGTTGTACAGAACACTTCCAAAAGGAAAGTTTGGTGAAGCAGCGTTTGAGTTCTATAAAGACACTTTAATGAAGCCATTTGCTAGAGCAGAACGTGATATAAATAGATATACAGTTGCTTTGTCTAATGATTATAAAGAACTTAAGAAAACACTTAAAGTAAACTCAAATTATTTAGCAAAGAAAAATGCTACTGGTTTTACAAATGAAACAGCTGTAAGAGCATATATGTTTCACATGGGAGGTCATACTATACCTGGTTTTGAACCACGAAATCTAAAAGAAACAATAAATCATGTAACAAAAGACCCTTCACTATTATCGTTAGCAGAAAACATAATGAAGATAACTAAGTCAAAGACTTATACAAAACCTACTGAAAGCTGGCAAAAAGGTTCTATTCAAACTGACATGTATAACTTAACTAGAAAAGAAATAAGACAACGTTATTTAAAAGAGTTTACTAAAAATGCTAAAGAAATTTTTAATGAAAGGAATTTAAGTAAACTAGAAGCACTTTATGGTCAAAGCTATAGAGTTAGTTTAGAAAAGATGGTTACATCTATGGTTGAAGGTAGAAAAAGACCTTATAAAAACGACGCTGAAAATAAGGTATATGACTATATAAATGGAAGCACTGCTGCTATCATGTTCTATAATACTAAATCAGCGGCTCTTCAAACTATATCTGCTGTTAACTATGTTAACTGGACTTTTAACAATCCTGTTGCTGCTGCTGACGCTATGGTAAGGAATCCTAAGCAATGGATGAAAGATTGGAATGATCTATTTAACTCATCGCATTTAGTTGCAAGAAGAAAAGGTTTAAAAATAAATTTATCTGAAGCTGAATTAGCAGATAAAGGAACTGGTGCTGGTAGTAAAGTTACATCTATAATTAGTGCATTACTTAAAAAAGGTTATTATCCAACTCAAATTGCAGATAGTGTAGCCATAGCCACTGGAGGTGCTTCGTATTATAGAAATAGAGTTAATGATTTAATTAAAAACGAAAAACTAGACAAAGAAACAGCGGAAAAACAAGCGTTTGAAGAATTTGTAGAAATATCTGAAGAGTCACAACAGTCTAGTAGAACAGATAAAATAAGCGCTCAACAAGGATCTGCTATTGGTAGAATGGTGTTAGCATTTGCAAATACACCTATGCAGTATGCTAGATTAAGTAAAAGAGCCGCTCAAGATATAATAAATGGTAGAGGTGATTTAAAAAGTAATTTAAGCAAGATAGTATACTATACTTTTGTGCAAAATGCAGTATTTAGTTTTATACAAAACGGCATGTTTAAACTATTATTTTCGGATGAAGAAGAAGGTGTAACCGATGACGATATAAAAATAGTTAATAGCATGACCAACAACATACTTAGAGGTCTTGGTATTTTTGGCGCTACAGCAGCTATGGTTAAAGACGTAGCATTAGCTGCTTACAAGCAAAGCAATAAAAAAAGACCTGATTACTCAAAAATAAGGAAAGAGATTTTGAATATTGCGCCAGCGATTGATTCTAAATGGTCAAAATTTGGAGCGTTTTCTGATGCATTAACTTACGGTTCTTATAGTAGCATAGATTCAGCAATATATCCGACTGCTCAGCTTTTAACAGCAGCAACAAATTTACCTCTTGATAGATTAGTATCAAAGTTAAACAACTTAGAAGGTGCTGTTTTTGGTAACTATCAAAATTGGCAAAGAATTGCTATGAGCTTAGGTTATCCTGATTGGACTATAAATGCTGAAGATCTTGATTCAAATAGAGATATTATGGAGTTTGCAGATGATTGGCAATTTGATGCTATGCCAAAAAAGAAAACCAAGAGCACAGTTTCAAATAACGTTAGAACCAGAGAGGCTAGAACTAGAGATCCTAAAACCAGAGAGGCTAGAACCAGAGATACTAAAACTAGAAATTAAAATACATGAAATCAAAAGGATTAGGAGACGACATAGCTAATTTTACCAGAAAAACTGGTATTAAAAAAATGGTTGACAATATGTCAAGAGGTCTCAATATACCCTGCGGTTGTGAGGGTAGACAAGAAGCAATGAATATATTATTTCCTAAAAAATACAAGTAATGAAAAAAACTAAAATATCACCAGCGTGTAAAGCTTTAGCTAAAAAGAAGTTTAAAGTATGGCCTAGTGCTTATGCATCAGGATTTGGAGTAAGATGTACTAAGGCCGGTGGCCCTGGTAAAATGGGTAAAAAGAAAAAGAAAAAATGAAAGGAGTACCACATTACAAAAAAAATGGATCGCTGCACTGCGGTAAATTGCATAAGCATGACGATGGAACCATGATGACTGGTAAATCAATGAGCAAGGATAGCGTCAAGCTGTTTCACTATAAAGATTTACCAAAAGCAATTCAAAGCAAAATAAACCCTAAAGCTAAGTGCAAAAAAAGTTTAAACTAAATGGCTAAAAGTAAAGTCAAAGGTGGTGGTACTAAGAAGGTCTGCTTACCTGCTGCTAAAGTAAGATCGATGAGCAAAGCAGAACGTGAAGCTGTGGTTAGAGCTAAACGATCTGCCGCATCATCTGGTAAGTACAAACGATCTAGTAAAAGTAATGTTAAAGGTGCCAGAAAAAAAGGTGCCACATTACGTGATTGGTTTGAAAAAGAAAACTGGATCAACGTAGCAACTGGCGCGCCTTGTGGTGCTAGCCGTAAGAAAAAGAAAAAGCGTTAACCATCACAGCTAATACAGTTTTCATCTGTAACACTAGCGGCAATATCTCCTCTTAAAACAGATTCAGTTCTAACATAATATAGAGTTTTTATACCTTTCTTCCAAGCATCTAAATGAACCTTGTTTATAAACTTAGGATCAGTATCTGCAGGGAAAGCTAAGTTCAACGAAACACTCTGATCAATATACTGTTGACGTATACCAGCTTGATTTATTATTTCAAGTTGGTTTATCTCCTTAAACGTTTTAAAAATCTCTTTAACCGGTATATCATGCGATCCATAAAGAACATTATCAAGCTTGTCAATAGCCTGTATTGAACCACCGTCTTCCAAAATTTTATTCCAAATCTCATCTGTATCTAATTTATTTTCTATTAATACTTGTTTTAAAGTTGGGTTTTTACGAATGAACGTACCCTTTGCACTTTGTTCCGTAAATACATTAGCAGCCCAAGGCTCAATACCAGGACTGATGTTACCACTAAGCTTGCTATTGCTAACAGTAGGAGCAATGGCCCGTAGATGAGTATTTCGCATGCCTGTTCCAACACACCAAAGTGGCTCACCAAATGTTTCTGCAAGCGCCATAGACGCTCTTTCAGTTTCAATTTTAATTTGACTAAAAATCTTTCTAGTTTCATATTGTGCTAATAATCCTTCAAAAGGTATTCCTTTGTTTTGTAAATATGTATGCCAACCAAGAACGCCTAAACCTAAAGCTCTTCCTTTCTCTGCAGATCGCACAGAATTTTCAAATCCGATCTTACCCTTAGCCTTTTGTATAAACTCTTCTAAGACGCCGTCTAAGAACCACGTAGCATCATGTATAATGTTTGTGCCTTTCCATTCATCATACTTAGCTAGGTTCAAAGAAGACAAACAACATACAAAGCTATGGTTTTCGTCTGTATGTAGAACAATCTCAGAGCAAATGTTTGTCATGTGCACTTTAAGACCAAGATCTTTATACTGCTGCGGATTTTGCTTATTTACATTGCCTTTAAACATGATATAAGGCTCACCAGTAGCTTTACGCTTCTGTAACAACTTACTCCACTTTCTTCTTGCAACCTTGTCGCCATCTAATAGCTTACGCATAAATTTATCACCGACTATAGCAGACTGGTGTAGATTCAAAGACTGACGATTAACATCGCCTCTTGGCTCTCTGATCTCTAGCCAATCTTCAAAGTCTCCATGCTCTATATTTATATTAACACTAGCAGCACCTCTTCTAACTGATCCTTGGCTTGTAGCTAAAATACTAGAATCATATATTTTACAAAAAGGTACTACACCATCTGATGTGCCATTGTTTTTAATGTTAGCGCCTGCAGGTCTAATTTGATTAATACCAACACCTACTCCGCCGCCATGCTTAGCCAACAACATCATTTCTAGATTCTTAGAACCTATATCATGTATGGAGTCAGCAACATCAATACCAAAACAACTAATAGGCAAACCTCTGTTTGTACCAACATTAGATAATACAGGAGAGGCTAAGCATAACCAACCTTTCCATATATAATCAAAAAATGTTTGAGCCAACTGAGGCCTTTCTAAATTCATTGCTATTGTGTTTGCAACTCTCCAGTAAGCAGCTTTAGGTGTTTCACCTTCTAATAAGTATCCACCACTAATTGTTTTCTTATAAGTATCAGAATCTGCCCAGTCTGGGTAATCTTTGCCTTTAATCCAGCTTTTCATCGACATTTTTTTCTAATGTTTTAGTTTTTAAATCTTCTAATGCTTTTTCATAGTCAGGCATTAGTTTAACTGTTTCTAATGTACCAAAAGCTAATTGCTTACAATTGTCATTTTCTTGTATTAACTGTTGTACTACCCTTATTAATGCTTCGGTCTTTTTTTCTAAAATGTCTAGTCTACTTTGTTTTTGTGTTTTCATAATTTAATTTTATTTACCAAATGTCTTCAAAATCCTGTCCTTCGTTAGCTTTACTGTAGTCTGTTGGACGTATCGCAAAGAAGTCAGTATGGGTATGGCCACCAGTTAAATGATAAAACCAATCAAGTTTCCTAGCTGATTCGGCATCGTAATCAAAGCCATAATCATAATTAAGCTCATGCAATTTTTCGTTAGTTCTTTTTATTATAAAGTTCTTAAGATCTTCAGCCTTTAAATTTTCAAGATCACCCATTTCAAACATTTTATCAATATACTTATGCTCAAGCTCTATCATTGTTTCGGCTGCTAATATCACATCTTCTATAACTGCTGATCTTAGTGTAGGATCTTCAGAGCACATGTGATTAAAAAGCTTACACCCCATGCGACTATGCAATGATTCATCACGCACACTCCACTTCATTTGTTGTCCAATACCTTTAAGTAAATCTCGTAACTGAAAACTGTACAAAACGGCAAAAGCAGAGTAAAGGCTAACACCCTCGGCAAAGGCACTAAATATTGCGAGTGATCTAGCCATGTCAACACGACTATTGGAATCCACAACCATGAGGTTGTTAATACGGTCGGCAGTAGCACTTTCGTGCAGAAATCC
>TARA_R110002033_G_scaffold14287_8_pt1 | contig 11301 bp, 6 predicted proteins | sample TARA_R110002033 | Tara Oceans TARA_R110002033 (sample SAMEA4397051) | marine metagenome | biome: Polar Biome; feature: [SRF] surface water layer (ENVO:00010504); material: water (ENVO:00002006), including particulate matter (ENVO:01000060) such as... | depth 5 m
TAAATTTACTAATGAAACATTTTCTAAAACAGAAAGCGTTTTAATTCCCGACGCATTAGAGTTAGATGTAATTAAAGTTCCTTTGTTTTCATGGTTGAACGTATTTAATATTCGAAGTGGAATATTTTTTTCCAACAACGGAATAATTGTTTTTGCATGCAGAATATTCGCTCCAAAATTAGCCATCTCATTTGCCTCGTTATAAGAAAGCGATTCAATCTTTTTAGCATCGAGTACCAGCTCAGGATTAGCAGTATAGATTCCGTCTACATGTGTAAAATTCTGCAATTCTTCTGCGTTGATATAATTTGCGATCAATGAAGCTGTATAATTACTTCCATTTCTACCTAGCGTAGTGGTTTCTTGTTTCGCATTCGAACCAATAAAACCGGTAAGCACTAGAATAGCGTCTTTATTTTCTTTGAAAACTTGGATAATATTCTTTTTCGAAATAGCCTCTAGAGGTTGTGCATCACCAAAATTAGAGTCTGTTATAATCAACTCTCTGGTATCAGCTAATTTTGCAGGAATGTTTTTTTGATGCAATAAAAACACTAGTAATTTTGCCGAAAGCACTTCACCTTGAGCCAAAACTTGGTCTTTAATTTTTTCGCTATAATCACCTATCAGGCTAACGCCTTCAAACAGTTTGTCTAGTTTACCAAATTCAACTGAAAAATCAACTGCATCAAAACCGTCTTGTTGGTAGTTTTTAAAACTTTCAAGTAAGGGCTTATAATTTCCATTTTTAGCGGCAATTGTCAAAATATCACCCAGTTCATCTGTCGCTTTTGCACGAGCAGAAACTACTACTGCAAATTTCTCGTCTTGCTTTACCTTCTCTTCTAAAATATTTAAGACTGTTTCGATTCCTTCGCCGTTTGCCAAAGATTTTCCACCAAATTTTACTATTTTCATCTGCTTTTTATTTTTGAAAACAACTTCTAATAAATTGTCTAATTGTTCGTATTCCATTAAAAAAGCATCATGACCATGCGCAGAGTCAATTTCGCTATAGAACACATTATTTTTAAATTTTTTGATTTCGTTATAGGTCTCTCGATTCTCTTTTGCTGTAAAAAACAAATCAGAGTTGATTCCTACGATGTAAATATTAGCATCAACTTTTGAAATGATTGATTCTAATGAATCCTGATTTCTAGTAATATCAATTGTTTTCAATAATTGATTCATCATTTTGTAAGCCGCTAGCTGAAATCTTTTTTCAAGTTTCTCACCGTGGTAGTTCAACCAACTCTCCACTTGAAAAGTTTCGAGTTGTACATTGATGTCTCTATTGAATTTCTCTTTGAATGACTCTGGAGTGCGGTAACACAGCATGGCGTGTATGCGTGCGTCCTCGATTGGTTTTTTAGAATTGTTCAATATTTGCTCTTGTAAATAACAATTCGCAATTAACCAGTCTGTTGCTTTCCAATCTGTAGCAATTGGAATAAAATTTTGTGCTAGTTTAGGCTCTAAGGCCAAAATTTCCCAAGCAATGCCCCCACCTACAGAACCGCCGATGAGCGCAAATAGATTATCAATCTTTAAGAACTTTAGTCCTTCGATAAAAATTCGAGCAATATCGCTGGCAATAAAATCTCTATAGTTCTCAATAGTTGCTGAGTTGAAGCCATTTCCTGGCACATCAAACGAGACAATGGTATATTTTCTAGTATCGATTGTCTTGTCAATTCCTACAATATCATTCCACCAACCGGATTCTCCAATAACTTGAGAATTTCCCGTTAAGGCATGATTGATCACAATAATTGGAGCGGTATGCAGCGGAGCTCCAAAAACTTGATAACTCAAATTAAGGCTTGCATAAATAGCACCATTGTGCGTGGTGAAATTGTGTATGGTTATGTGTGTTGGTTTATTTTCCAATGTCAAATCTTTAATTGATTTTGATTTGTATTTGGAAATATTAAAAAGAAAAAACTAGGTAAATACTAGAAAAATTCTCGTTGTTATCTTTCCACTTTTGGGAGTGGTAGAATGCAGCACCTTCTTCGATTTCTCAAAGGGTTGCTAAGGCTTCATCGGGTCTAATCCCTCGTCCTTTCTTTATAACATTTCAATACGTATGTGAACTTAATGATGCAAATAAACTATTAATTTATGTAACAAGCAAATATTATTAGCCTAGTTTTCACGCTAGAAACAATCTATAACAAAAAAACGCAAGACATTGCTGAACCTAACAATTCAGAAATTACCTGCGTGTAAAACACTATAAAAAGCCGACACTACCAATTAGATAAAAAGAGTATCGTTTTCCTTAGAATACATCAAAAACTGCAATGAATTTGCTGCTTTTCCTATTTCTTTATCATTGAAGCCAAATCTTGGGTGAACTAAATCATCGACTGAAATGTTGATTATGTTTTTTCTCGTTTTTAAATTTTTTAGAAAATTTACTGCCTTGGTAACTGTGTTTAATGCTTTCATAATGTTTCTTTTTTATTTGTTATGTATTTGCTTTGCTATTAATGTTCTTACTTGTTTGTATAAAAAAACCCTTTTGGCAAATACCAAAAGGGTTCAAGTTGCAATAACTCTTACTTTTGGAATATGATCAGCCTACTTTTATAAATAAAATGTTCATCGAAGAATAATTATTTTTAAAAAAATGTCTTTTCATATTATATATATTCGGTTAAAAATCTTTAATATTTGTCGTTTTATTATCTTGAAGCAAATTTGATGATTTTTCTCCTGTATTCCTAATGATAATCAATATTTTAACTCGATTTTAAGCTACATATAATAATTTTATAACTTGAGATTAAAATTCTATAACATTTAGTTAACCTATGAATACCAGTTCTTTAAAAAACAATCAAAATCAACTCATGATAAGGCTAAAGTTGGTTGAACACTTGCAATAAATCCTCTTTTAAATCCTCAATATTTTCTAAGCCTACAGATAATCTAATTAAGTCTTTTGAAACTCCTGAACTGAGTTGTTGCTCATCGGATAATTGCTGGTGGGTTGTACTTGCAGGATGAATAATTAAAGATTTAGTATCTCCTATATTTGCTAAAAGTGAAAACAACACTGTATTGTCTGCAACTTTTTTTGCTGCTTCAAATCCTCCTTTTAAACCAAAGGTTACTAATCCGTTTTGACCTTTAGGCAAGTATTCTTGCGCCAAGTCATAATATTTACTAGATGACAATCCTGGGTAATTAACCCATGCCACTTGATCTTGAGATTCTAACCACTTGGCTAAAGCCAAACCATTTTCACTGTGCTTTTGAACACGAACAGCCAATGTTTCTAAACCTTGAATAATTTGGAAAGCATTAAACGGACTCAAAGCTGCTCCGTAATCTCGCAATCCCTCAATACGAACTCTTGCTATGAATGCGGCCGCTCCTAAAGCTTCATGGTAAACTAGTCCATGGTAACCGGCATTAGGTGTTGTAAATTCAGGAAAACGACCACTACTCCAGTCAAAAGTCCCCGCGTCGATAATCACGCCTCCTAAGGAAGTTCCGTTTCCTGAAATGTATTTAGTAAGCGAGTGAATTACAATATTTGCTCCGTACACAATAGGATTTAATAAGTAAGGAGAAGCAACTGTATTATCTACCATTAGCGGAATTCTAGCTGCTTTCGAATGCGCTGCAATAGCTGCAATATCTAGAACGTCTAATTTAGGGTTGCCTAAGCTTTCGATAAAAATGACTTTTGTATTATCAGTCACTGCATCGGCAAAATTATCAGGATCTGAAGGATCCACAAATGTAGTTGTGATCCCTAGTCTAGGCAATGTAGATTGTAGTAAATTGAAAGTTCCTCCATACAAACTACTTGAAGCGACGATGTGGTCACCGGTTTTCAAAATCGTTAATAGTGCAGTCGTTATGGCAGCAGTTCCAGATGCAGTTACCACAGCCGCAATTCCTCCCTCAAGAGCAGCTAGACGTTGTTCTAAAATATCATTTGTAGGATTATTTAAACGTGTATAAATATATCCCGCCTCTGATAAGGCAAATAAATTTGCTGCATGTTCAGAGTTATTAAAGACATACGATGATGTTTGGTAAATAGGCACCGCTCTTGTTCCGCCATGTTTTGTAACGTCATGTCCAGCGTGCAATGCATTTGTTTCAAATTTGTTTGTGCTCATAATATTTTTTTTAGTTGGTTATTAGGTATAAAAAAAGCCTCCCAATGTCTGGGAGGCTTTTTAAAAATCGTATGTGAAATTAGATTTTAAACAATAGCGCATTCCCAGGATCTCTCCTTAAACATCATACACATCATTTGTTTAATAGCTAACATTATCTCTTATTTATAATCCAAATTTGCAAACAAAATCCCAAACCACCAAATAATATTTGAAGAATTAACAAAACAGAATAAATGTGTTAGTATTTTAAGTCGTGAGTCACATTTTTACATCACTTATTTTAATCTAAAAAATAGTTAAGTTTAATTTGCAATTCAAAATCGTTTCATACCTTTGCGCTCTAATAAAGAGGAAAAATTTGAACTGATTGCAACCTCTTCATAATGAAACTAATTCGTTATGGATACTGAAAATTTTTCAGTAGAAAAAAAATGCTAAAGCAGAAACTCTTCTTTAGCTTTTATTGTTGCAATTCCTTTTTCTCGCTTAATTTAAAAATACTATTTATTATGGCTTATTTATTTACGTCAGAATCTGTGAGTGAGGGACATCCAGACAAAATTGCAGATCAAATATCAGACGCATTAATTGATAACTTTTTAGCGTTTGACGCTAATTCAAAAGTAGCATGTGAAACTTTAGTAACTACAGGTCAAGTAATATTGGCTGGAGAAGTTAAATCAAATACATACTTAGACGTTCAACAAATTGCACGTGATGTAATCAAGAAAATTGGTTATACTAAAAGTGCTTATATGTTTGAAGCAGATTCTTGTGGAATTCTTTCGGCAATTCACGAGCAATCAGCAGACATTAATCAAGGTGTAGACCGTTCTAGCCCTGAGGAGCAAGGAGCAGGTGACCAAGGAATGATGTTTGGCTATGCTACAAATGAGACTGAAAACTATATGCCTTTAGCATTAGACCTATCTCATAAATTATTACAGGAATTAGCTTTGCTAAGACGTGAGAATAGCGAAATCACTTATTTACGTCCTGACGCAAAATCTCAAGTTACCTTAGAATACAGCGACGACAACAAACCTACAAGGATTGATGCTATTGTTATCTCTACTCAGCATGATGATTTTGACGAAGAGCAAACTATGCTTGCAAAAATCAAAAAAGATATAATCGAAATCTTGATTCCGAGAATTATTGCTAAAAATCCAGCGAGCGCACATTTATTTAATGATAAAATTCAATATCATATTAACCCAACAGGGAAATTTGTTATTGGAGGACCACACGGAGATACTGGTTTAACAGGAAGAAAAATTATCGTAGATACTTACGGTGGTAAAGGTGCTCATGGTGGTGGTGCTTTCTCTGGTAAAGATCCAAGTAAAGTTGATAGAAGTGCCGCTTATGCTACGCGTCATATTGCTAAAAACTTAGTTGCTGCAGGTGTAGCTGACGAAATCTTGGTTCAAGTTTCTTATGCTATTGGTGTTGCAAAACCGATGGGGATTTTTATCGAAACTTACGGTACATCAAAGGTGAATTTAACTGATGGAGAAATTGCCAAAAAAGTGGAAGCTATTTTTGATATGCGCCCTTACTTTATCGAGCAACGTTTAAAATTAAGAAATCCTATCTATAGTGAAACTGCTGCTTACGGACACATGGGACGTAAAAATGAGACAGTATCTAAAACTTTTTCTGCTCCAGGTGGATTAACTAAAACTGTTGAAGTAGAATTATTCACATGGGAAAAATTAGACTTCGTTGATCAAGTTAAAACTGCTTTTGGATTGTAATAATAGATCTAAAATAAATTATACTAAACGGCTATCATCAAGGTAGCCGTTTTTTTTATTCATTACTATTCTCAATTTAACACAAACATGGCAATAAATTAAACCGCTGTCAGATTGCTTTAAATCTTGCTTAATTATCCTTTATTTTATTCGATGCAAGCTATTATGCTAACAATCAATTCAGATTAATTCCTAATTTTGATTCTAAAAAACGTTGAAAATTTTCTATAATGACTACTAATTTTTAGCTATTTTTACATCAGAAGGAAATATCAATTATAAAATCGCAATACCGTAATGCACATAGCAGTAGCAGGAAATATAGGATCTGGAAAAACAACATTAACGCGTTTACTTGCCAAACAATTTAAATGGGAACCACATTATGAAGATGTCGTTGACAACCCTTATTTGGATGATTTTTACCACCAAATGGAGCGTTGGTCTTTCAACTTACAAATCTACTTTTTAAACAGTCGTTTTCGTCAAGTGATGCAAATACGCGAAAGTGGTAAAAAGATTATTCAAGATAGAACCATCTATGAAGATGCTCACATTTTTGCTCCTAACTTACATGCGATGGGATTGATGACAAATCGTGATTATCAAAACTATTCTTCCTTATTTGAACTAATGGAATCAACGGTGAAAGCACCTGACTTATTGATTTATTTAAGGAGTTCGATACCCAACCTAGTGGGACAAATACACAAGAGAGGACGAGAATATGAGAATTCTATCTCTATCGAATATTTAAGCCGTTTAAACGAGCGCTATGAAGCTTGGATACACACTTACGATCGCGGTAAACTATTGATTATCGATGTTGACAATATCAATTTTGTGGATAATCCTGAAGACTTGGGAACCATTTTTAATAGAATCGACGCTGAAATCAACGGATTATTTTAGTAAAATATACGACACAATATAAAGAGGGGTTGCAAATATCTATTTGCAACCCCTCTCTTTTTTTAATACATATTACCAACTTAAGAATGTAAAAAAGTATATTAAAATATCTTTGACAGACTTATAATTATCGTAAAGCTAAAACTTATTCAACTTCCTATTAGCATAAAAAAAAGCAACACTCAAAGGAGTATTGCTTTTCTAAATATAGTATACAGTCAATTATTTAATACTAAATAATCCAGCTGGTTTGTTTTCAATTTCGTTGAAACGGTCTGTGCATTTTTTAATGATGTCATGAGCTTCATTAACGTCGCCCCATCCACCTACTTCAACAGTTTTGTTTTCTAAATCTTTGTACACTTGAAAGAAGTGCTCGATTTCTTTAACTAAATGAGGATTAACATCAGATAAATCATTTAATGAATTCCAGATAGGATCTGAAACTGGTACACAAATAACTTTTTCATCTGGTCCTTTATCGTCAGCCATATGGAAAACTCCAATAGGTTTCACTTCCATAACGCATCCAGGAAAAGTAGGCTCAGTAAGCAATACTAATACATCTAATGGATCTCCGTCTAAAGCTAATGTTTCAGGAATAAATCCGTAATCAGCAGGGTACATCATTGAAGAATAAAGCATTCTATCAAAACGCATTCTCTTGATTTCAAAATCGTACTCGTATTTATTTCTACTTCCTCTTGGAATTTCGATTAAAACATCGAAAGTGGTTATCTTGTCTGTACTCATTATATTATGTTATTATCTAATTTTTCATTTTATAGCGGTTGCAAAAGTAGTTTAAAATCCTATTTCTTACAACAATTATTACTGCTATTACTTACTACCGACTTGAATACCTTTATATAAACCTTAATTCAGGACTAATTTGTTAACGCAGCAAGCATTTTTACTTTTGGTTATGTCTTCTACTTTACATTTAAAACACCGAGATCTTTTGTAAAGACTAAATGTAGTAGCCCAGATAGTAACGGCATCCTTTTTAAGAGGTTAATTAACCTTTTAAAAAGATATAGTGAATAGCTGGAAATAGCTCCTAGAAATAAAATCCGAATGACCCTTTTACAGTAAACTTTTGAGCATCTGGAGTGTCTAAATAATTCCCTCTCCATCCAAAGTCCAAACGAAATACTTTAAAAATATTTCCAATACCAGCAGAATACTCCCAATACCCGTTTTCAGGAGCCGTGTACGTCAATCCTGAAGCATTGATGGCGCGATTTGCATCACTAACTGATCCGTAAACCGCCTTAGCTCCAATAATCTCTCTCCAGTTTAACTTACGCATGAATGGAATTCTAGAAAATAACCTTCCACCAAAGTTGTGTTCCCACTGTACTGTAGCATATTGATCACTAACAAATTCGTAGAAATTCAAGTTACTAAACGTGTTTTCAATTGTGAAATAAGTCTGGTTCCCAGGAATCACACTCATTAAACCTAACGGAATAGTTCCAAAAGTTTTACCTACTTCGACAATTACATTTGAACGACCCAATGGACCTATAATTATAGGTTGCTTATAATACAACTGTACTTTATCATACTGAAAATCGCTATCTAGCAAGCCTTTAAAACCGTGACTATAATTGACATAGAAACGACTAAACGGACTGTCGACGTTTGAACGCTCTACACCGTACCCGATTGTTTTGCGATTAGGCGTAAACTCTATTTGGAAATTCACCTCAGATTGTTTGACTCTACTTTCAACGACGGTTCTGGCGGCATCAGTAAAATAATCCAAACTAAAACTATCAGAAGCGGCCTCTAAGGTACGGTAAGAGAAACCTGTTTGAAAAGTCAAGTTCTTTACCGGTTCGATTTCGATACCTACATTTGTTAGATTGATATTGGTTAACTTTCCATTACTTCCTGTAGACAACAGTGAAGAAGAAGCAAAACTACGACCCAAAACATCATTTGTAGTCGTTAGACTAGCTCCAATTTGCTCAATATCGCGACGGTTCCCCGCAGATATAATTACACGTTTTCTTTTATCAACCATCCACTTACCTGAGATTCCGTACTTAAACTTATCATCATCAAAGCCATAAGCAGTGTACCCTTGTAATCGCCAAGCATCGTTAGGACCAAAATACGTTCTACCTCCTACTCTAAGACGAATACCTTCCACTTCGTTGTAACCAAAAGTGGAGAATATAGGACCGTAATCAAAGTTCCCTCGTTGAATATAACCACTACCTAATATCGAAACTAGATTATATAAGTTTTTAAACTTCTTGACGGTTTGCAATGTATCCAACATTTTATACACCCCTTTTTCATCTTTATTCAAGTTTTCAAATCGGTTTTCTTCCCAATATTCATCGGAGCGATTGTACACTTCGTTATCGATGTAATTAACCTCATCTCTATAAAAGGCGTTTGGCTTTTCGATATTAAATTTATGACTGTCATATAATGTGGTACGTTTTCCATACACTCCTTTTGACTCATCCTTTTTATTAAGAGCAAAGTCAGACATCATGTAATCGCGAGTCAGCAAGAAAACAGAATCATTTTGAACGTCAAATTCTTGTTCGATATAGATATCTTTTACCCAGTTAATATTAGCGCTTTTAGTAACCGCCATATTAATTTTCTTGATTGCAAAAGTCGTATCGTTAACCCAAAAATCCCCTTTGAAAGTTAGTTCGTTTTTCCTTCTTGGGTAAAACAAAATATTATAACACCATTTGTTACCTATATACGCACTGTCTCTCAATACATAGTTGTATACATCAATCCCTGTTTTTGAAAGCGGACTTGTAAAACTTTTATCAAAGAAAGTTAGGTGATTATTATAGATATCATAATCTGAATATAGATCTTTTACAAAGGATAAAATTTGCTGGTTATCGCTAAATCCAGAATTTTTATTTGCTTTGATTTTTTCTTTGACCTTATTCAATTTATTACTACCATACACCTCAGATAGCGTTTCATTTATAAATATTGGCAAGTATGTTTTTCCGGTTACATTAGAAGTATCTACATGATCGAATATGAATTCCATTCCTCTAAAAATTTTACTCTTTTTAAAGGCGCTATCAATCGTATTCATGTCAAATTCGACTTTTTCATACTTCTCCATTTGGTACTGATCAAATTGATACAGCCCATTTTTACGCTTTCGCTCCCAAATTTTTCGAAGAATATCTAACGCTGGATTATTTTTTTTCGATGTTTTTCCAGTGAATACTACCACTTCATTTAACGTTTGCACCTCGCCTAATTGTACTCTCAAATTGTAATTTACAGCTTGTAGCAAATCGATTTCACGATCATTGAAACCTACAGATGAGGCCATCAAAACCGTGTATGTTTTAGGCGACTCTAGGTAAAACTTTCCATCTTCATTAGATACAATTCCTTCGCTTGATCCCTTAAAAGCAACATTTGCGTAGGGAATTGGCAAGTTGTCTTTATCAACAATAATCCCACTAACCTTTGTTTGAGCAAACAAAGTTGTAGTAGCTGACCATACAAACAGCAGAAATAAATAAATGTGTTTTTTCATATTTAATCTTAAAAAAAAAAAACTTCACCACACTAATGCATGATGAAGCTTTTATACTATTATGTGTTGTATTATTTATACATCACTTTTTTAACGGCTTTAACAACATCATCAGCGTTAGGCAACCATTCTTTTAGCAATACTGGAGAGTATGGCGCTGGAGTGTCGGCAGTTGTAATTCTTTGAATAGGTGCGTCAAGAAAGTCAAAAGCACGTTCTTGAACGATATAAGTAATCTCAGAAGCAACACTTGCAAAAGGCCAAGCCTCTTCAAGTACTACTAAGCGATTTGTTTTTTTAACAGAAGTTAAGATAGTATCATAATCCATAGGACGAACTGTTCTTAAATCGATAATCTCACAAGAGATTCCCTCTTTAGCCAATTCTTCTGCAGCGATATGAGCCTCTTTAATAATTTTACCAAAAGAAACAATAGTTACATCAGTACCTTCACGTTTGATATCAGCAACACCTAGAGGAATTGTGTATTCTCCATCAGGAACTTCCCCTTTATCACCATACATTTGTTCAGATTCCATGAAAATAACTGGGTCATTATCACGAATAGCTGCTTTTAATAATCCTTTTGCATCATAAACAGTAGATGGAACTACAACTTTAAGACCAGGAGTATTTGCAAACCAGTTTTCTAATGCTTGAGAGTGTGTTGCTCCTAATTGACCTGCAGATGCAGTTGGTCCACGAAAAACAATAGGAACATTAAATTGTCCACCAGTCATTTGACGCATTTTAGCAGCGTTATTTATAATTTGATCAATACCTACTAAACAAAAGTTGAATGTCATATACTCAACAATAGGACGACAACCGTTCATTGCTGAACCTACAGCAATACCAGTAAAACCTAACTCGGCGATAGGAGTATCGATAACTCTTTTTGCACCAAATTCATCAAGCATACCTTTAGATGCCT
>TARA_R110002033_G_scaffold37481_2_pt1 | contig 11298 bp, 7 predicted proteins | sample TARA_R110002033 | Tara Oceans TARA_R110002033 (sample SAMEA4397051) | marine metagenome | biome: Polar Biome; feature: [SRF] surface water layer (ENVO:00010504); material: water (ENVO:00002006), including particulate matter (ENVO:01000060) such as... | depth 5 m
TCTTTTGTTAACGCAACTGTGACGCTACCTTCTGGCCCTGCTATTACTTTAGTTCTAGTCATTTATAATATCCTTTTTTATGCGTGGGCTATGCCGTACACTGAGAATCTTCCAGAGGTTATGTTCCCTGTCGCAAATAAACATTGTATTCGATCCAGCGTAATAGCTGTTTTCCTAGCACCATTTCCCAGCCCCATTGAAAATCGTCCTGCCGCACTGACATTTGTGTAAGTTCCGCTAAAAAGTGGTGCGACTCCGCTGTCACCAGGGCAATGCAGAAAATACATTCCTCCGTAACCGTACCCAGAAGTGTTGCCAACATCAAAACTAACGGGAATCGCATGGTATGTAGAGTCGTATTCCGTAGATAGCGTTCCCGTAGTGTCGAGCTTATTAAAAGTGTTGTAGGAGTAATCGTTACCTCCTTCATCAATTCCACTCGAATCCCCAACTCGTAGCCACACATATCTCCCATTGGTTTGTGGAACCAGCGCAGACATTACACACGCATATGTATCGTAAGTGGAGTCTAATCCAGTTATAGTAATAGATGCGGAATTACTTGCTTCACCAGTGCCTATCAAAGTCCAAGATCCACCACCAGCCGGAGTCTCAAATGCAGGAGGACTCCCTGCCCCAGTGCTAGTCAACACTTGCCCATCACTTCCCGTTGCTATTGCTACAGGATCACCAGAAGCGTCATAGGAAATAATGTTCCCGTCTGTCCCACTAGCCATTTTTGCTAAAGTAACTGCATTATCTGCTAAATGTTCTGGATCTATAGACCCGTCAACATAAGCCCTACTATCTACACTGTTATCTGCTAAGTGTGGCTCATCTATAGAAGCAGCAGCGTAATGTTCAGAATCTATAGCATCATCTGCTATGTGGGCATTATCAATACTACCGTCAACATAATGTTCAGAATCTATAGAATCATCTGCTATTTCCGCACCAGTAATATCATCTGCTCCAACACTTGACGATTTAATTGTACCAGACCCTCTGCCTGTGTTATCACCAACTATTCCACTCATTTATTATTACCCCTCACTTATAGTGTTTGATCTAAGTAACTGACACATACATCAATATCAGATGAGCTACCAGTAATAATAGATAAATGATCAGTAGCTTCCATGACGAATTTACTTGTATGCTCAAAGGTAGTTTTAGCTGCCAAAGCTTGGTCAAAATAGATGTAAGTATCTGATCCTCCACCACCATCATCAATAAGTAGTTTAAAGGTTTCTGCTGCGTTTCCTGTTTCGCATATGGTAACACTTAAAACAGTATAGGTATGTCCAGAAGCTACTGTAAGTAAAGCTTGTACAGATGACGCATCTCCTCTGAATGTTGCTAATTTTAAAACTTCACTTGCCATTTGTAATCTCCTAGAATCCCATGACTAAAGCTTTACCTGTGCTAGTTGTATAGGAACTCCATGTTCCATCAATGACAGGGCTTGTTAATGTTTTATTAGTAAGAGTTTGACTTCCTGTAAGAGTAACGTCTCCCATTGAACCAAGATTGACATTTGCATCAGGCATTGTAATAGTACGAGTAGTACCTGTAGCTACTCCACTGACTTGAAAAGCTAATTGCTTAGTATTATCAACATTATCTAATATCCTAAGTATATCATCTTGTAAAGTAGATACTTCCCCTGCTGTTATACCATCTAACTGTGACTGAATATTAGAACCAAGACCATTAAGATAAGCAAACTCTGTGTTACTTACAGTACCATTGTGTATCTTACTAGCATCTATAGCAGCACTACCATTAATGTCAGCATTACCTATAACTTCTGAAGCAATAGAAGTAACACCAGAATTAGATATTGTTACATCTCCTGTAACAGCTACATTATCAAAATCTGTGCCATCAGCTACCAATATGTGAGTATTAGTAGCAGCATAAGAGTCATCAAATAGGGCTATCTTAGCTCCAGTTATAGCATCATCAGCTATTTTAGCAGTTGTTACGTTTACATCAGCAATATGAGCTGTATCTATAGAGCCATCTGTGTAATGCTCAGAATTACAAGCATCATCAGCTAATCTAGTACCGTTAATAGCATCAGCAGCTATCATTGCAGTCTCTACTGTACCTGCACCTATAGTAACTGCTCCTGCTGTAGAGATAGTAACATCACCTGATACTGCAACACTCTTAAAGTCAGTACCATCAGCCACCAATACATAACCTGAAGTAGCCAAAGCATCATCATCAATCAATGTAAGCTCATCTAACGACTCCTGAGCCATGTAGAAGGCTTGTTTACTGTCTAGATCAAGGTCAGTTTCAGTCAAGTTACTGCCATCTACATAGTCAACTAAGCGTGTATCTTGAGAAGTGTTTCTAATCAAAAGCACTTTCTCACTACCACTTAAAGTAGGCGATGAGATATAAATCTGACTATCATTGTTCCATGAAAAGGTAGCAGCTGATCCGTCTACTTCTACACTTACATGGTTCCTACTGATAAATGGAAAGGTTACAGCAAAAGCCTGTGTACTGCCATCAGCTGTATATTGTACTTTTGAATTAGCCATCTATTGTTGTCCTAAGTTAAAGAGGAGGTTGAAAGCCTGTAGTTACTTTTTCAGTTGTTTTTCTGTTCATGAGGTTAACTACAGCATCCGTAGCAGCTTCACCTAATCTATCTTCAAATTTAACCATAGCCATATCTATAGCTATTTTTTTATTTTCTTTAATTTCTTCTTCAATAAGAAACTTTTGTGTGCCTTCAGGATACTTTAAGAAACTTTTATTAGTCACTAACTTATTTAATGACTTATTCATATCTGTCCATTCATTAATTATATATATCTTTTCTTCATCTGTTAAAGTTACACCATTAACGTGTTTAAGAGATGATGGTTGTGCTATTTTAGATTCAAGTTCAGCAAGTCGATTAATAAGAGGACTTGAAGATTTTCTATATTCAGGAAAACCAAGTAACATAGAATTACGAATATTACGAGTTACACTAAATTCTTGATTAGTACCAGGATATTCTACTGTATTACCAGCCAAGTCTTTCATAGCAGGTCTATTACCCCAACCAAACATTACCTGATCATTGGCTTCTTGATAAATACGAGCAATTTCTCCAGTTATAGAAGATACAGTTTTATCAAATGGAGTTTCTCCTTCTGGTTCTGTTTTTTGTAATCTTTCAGGCTTAGTAGTATCAATACCTCTAGTTATATTACGTCTTAGACTAGAGTATAAACTAACATTTGGCATAGCAAATCCCACAGCTCTCTGGAGAGTCCTATCTATACCTCGTCCATCGGTACTAAATATATCCATAAGTTCCATAACACCAGCTACATAAGATTTATCCTTAAGTAACTCACTCATACCAACAACTCCAGCCATTAAAACTTCATTATACTTTTCTTCTATAGCATCAGAGTCATCTCCACGTTCATATTTACCATGAAGATTTACCATAGATTTAGCCATATTAGATAAAATAGAAGCAGACTGAAGTATTAGACCAAAAGGATCAAGATTACTATAACTTCTCCAACCTTCGTCTATTCCTAACATTGAGTCTGACCCTGCATTCCAGCTATTCCAACGAGTACCATCTGCTTCCATAGTTTTTCTTAAATTGGGGTCTCTAGGAGGAGCACCAGTAAAGTTACCTGCAAAAGCTAAACCAAAAAAGCCTGTCCATATTACATAAGCTGAACTCATACGAGCTTCTGCCAACTCCTTAACACCTAAATTAGTACTTTTAAGTTCTTGTTTAAGAGTTTCACTAATTCTATTTATACCAGGAGTACGTTCAAAAGTAAAGTTAAAGATATTAGCAGGAGTCTGAAAGAAAGGAATAAATATTCTAGAAATACCTGTAGGATCACGTTGATCTATAAATTGTTTAATACTCTTGGCAGCTCCTGGTACAGTACGAGTATTACCAAAAGCATCTGTTACTTCTCTATCATGAAGAGGATTAGTAAAAGTTAATTTATCACCAGCTTCTCTAGCTTGTAGAATAATATCTTCATGAGAGTTTAAGTCATCCATGATTTCTTGCGTTCTTTTACTAATAGCAGCTTGATTAGCTTCAGTACCTGTCGATCCTACTTCATTACGGGCTTTACGGTAAGCTAATGCTTTACGTTGTCCTCTATTAATTAATCCTTTGTAAGCTTCATCAGTAGCTAGTAGGAGTCTTCCTGGCATATTTACAGCTGTACCTAGATAATCTACAGCTTTACCTAAGTTACCACCAAGATTAAAGGCTTCTTTACTGATAGCTTGATCTCTAACATTCATATAATCTAGTTTAAAATTAGGATCAGAAGGCCCATGTATCATAGCTTTCTTAAGTAATCTACCAAATTCAGGAATAGCTGCTACATAGTTCCAACCTAATGTAGTTACTTCTTTAAAATCTATATCACCTTTACCTGTTCTAAAGGTCTTAAATGCAGCCATACTTCTATCAAATATATCAGCAATTACAGCTGAAGTAGTACCTAGTGGATTAACTTCTGCAATAGTTTTCAAAGAAGATAATAGTCCATTAATATAGATCTCAGATAGTACTCTAAAAGTTTTAGCACCAAGACCTCTATCCATATTAGATAGTCTTGTTTTCATTTGATTAAAAGACATCTTATCTATGTCTGCTAGTTCAGCTGCTTCTGCTTTACGAGTAAAGGCTTCTGTTATCTCACTCTCTAATCTGGATGTATTAAGTTTATCTCGTTGAAACTTAATCGACTTTTGTATGTCTTGTTCTATTTGAGTACGTTCAATTGGTGTAGCTCTATCAAAATCTTTATTTATTCTTTTTTGAAGTAGAGTTTCTAGTTGTTTATTTAAAGCTTCAACTCGTTTTTCTACAGCATTAAGAGGTTTTAGTTTAGCTAGAAGTCTAGCTTTTTCAGCCTTAAGTTTCTCTATGTCTACTGTAGTACCCTTTTTAGCTCCTTGAGCTTTACGAGGGTCAATACCAGCTCTTAAAGCTTCTATCTCTTTAGAGAGCTTCTCAAACTGCTTACGGAGACGTAACTGTTCTTTGTTGTTTCTATTAAATTTATTAAGAGTAGTATCTCTATCTAAACGTACTTTCTGAAGTGCATCCTTAGCTTTTTTAATTCTAGCTAACTGTGCAGGAGAAGCCACATCTTTAAGTGGTTTGTTCTTAGGAAAGGGTGCTCCACGTTCAGGTGCTCTAGCACTTTTCCTAAGTTTTTCTAACCTAGCTAGTTCTTTAGATACCCTTTTACCTGTATCAGTCTCTAGTTTATGTATTTTAAAGCCTCGTTTTTTACCTGTAGGCTTACTTTTAATGTTTTTACGACCAACTTTTCCTGTAACTTCCACAGCATCATCAAAAGCTTTATCTAACTTTACATCACTGCTGCTTCCAGCTAGTTCATCTTTTAGTTCTTTAAGAGCTAAGTTATCCATACGATCTAACTTAGAAGCATGAACAGCAGCCATTCGTGATACTTCTATATCAGGTGTAACTACTCTTTTCTGTAATTCTTTTTTAATAACGGCTTCATCATTAATAGCTCTAACAGTTTTTTTATAGGAATTAAGTAAATCACTGGAAGCTTTAGATAGTCCTGAGCCATTAAATAATAGTTCTTTTTCAACCTGCCAACCTGTCATTAGTGCTTCACGATTAGCTTTAGTAGGGTTCTGTGCAAAAGTTGTATTGAGTTTTACAAGTGCTCTCGTTTGTACAGCCATCAGAGCTTTAACAGTACCTACATATTGTCTAGCTTCATCTACATTGGCTGTTACTCTTCGTATATCTGATAAAATATTAAACTTACCTTCTGGATCTGTTATTACAAAATCATCAACCATATCACCTATAACAGAGTCATAACTTTCTAAAGGACGATTTGGCTTAGTGATCTCTTTAACTTTAATAAATCTTGAAGCAAATTGGATAACATTTTTTATATCAAGAGATTCTCCTGATTTAAGTAAATTAACTGAAAGTATCTCATCTAAACCTTGATCAGGCACAGTTTCGTTATTAGCTAATTTATTAAGCATATCTTGAATAGGTTGAGGAAGATCTCCACTAGTTTGCCTAGAACCAGCAGCACCGCTAGTAGGAAAAGCTGCTTCAGAAGGATTCTCTAACTTCTGCATAGGATCATTCTCAAATCTTTTCTGAGCTTGAGCTAGTCCTTCTTCAGGTGTAGGTAGTAGGTTAGATACTTCTTCTAATTTCTCTGGATCAGCACCTTGTCTAGCTCTATGTAATCCTTCTACAGTATTATCAGAGAACTCTTTAGCTGCTTCTTCTAACTCTTTAGTTCCTTTATAGGATCGTCTAAGATAGCCAGCACCTCTGATTAATTGATCAACCACAGCTCCAGCAAAAAGACCAGATAGTGCTGCTTTAAATCTAGCTACAGCTTCAGGATCATCATCATTCTGTGCTAAAAATTCTCTAGTAGCAGCTCCTACTTTACTATCTTTAGAGATAACACCAATAGCTAATGCCAAGTCTGCTGCGTTAGGATCTCTAGGATCAAACGCAAAAGCATCTGTAAGAGCACCAGCAGCTGAACCAGCAACTATTTCTCCAGCTTTAGTAAGCTTAGAAGACTTTTGAAAGAGTCCTGCTAACTTAAGTCCAGCCCTTACACCACCAGCAGCAGGAATAAAAAAAGTTAAAGCTTGTCCAAAACCTCTAGCTATTTGATCACCAGTATCTTCAGCATCAGGAATATTTAAAATGTTATCTCTAGCACCAAATACTTGAGCTGTTTCTTCAACAGCTTTAACAGCACCAATCCCTATATTAGTTACAAATTCTCCTACTTCACTAAGCAAACTCTTTTGATTATTAGCTAAAGCATTAGCTTCTTGTTCCTTAATAGGAGCAGTTTCTTCTCTTAAAACTTCTTTCTCTTCTTCTTCAATAAATGTAGGAGTAGTTTCGTAACGATTGCGTACTGATCTATTGCGTACATAGCTGTCACTAATTTGATCCTGAGCACTTGTAAAAGGAGTTATTTCTAGTTCTTCGGCCATTTTTTCGCAATCTCTCTTGTAGTGTCATAATCAGTTCCACTTTGAAAATGGATATGTGAACTTCCTGTATCAACTTCAAGCATAAAGGTTTTATTATCTTTAGTAAACATTGTCCATACTTGAGGCATACCATAGGCTTTCGACTTGGGATTGTTATGTAATTTTGTTACAGTTTTGCTTCCATTTTTAGCCTTAACTATAGTATACCCTGACTTTGTTAGTGATTTAACTATGTCTTCAGTCACTTTTTTAGCATCTGTTTCATTAGATATATTTCGTGCTCTAAGGTCAGCAGCATTATCATGATGATGTGCTCCTTCAACTTGACCAGGTTTTACAACAGGACGAAAAGCATCTGTGATTACTCCTTGCTCAAAGTTTGTACCCCTTAATGCTTTAATAAGAGTCTTATCCTTATATACACTGTTCGTTATATCTAGCACATCAGGATCAGTATTTGTAATAACAACTGAAGAGTCTTTAAGTTTAGTAGCTCCAGATCTTGTAAAAGCTTTTGTATTTTGTGCTACTTTTAAAGAACTTCCAATTTTATCTGTATCACCCATAAATCCAAAACTACGATTAGTTGCTCCAGTTTCAGTAACTTCTCCTTCTGGTAAAGTCTTAATAGGAGGAATTAAATCACTTACATCTGCATCTAGTCTTAACTCTGGAGCATCAACTTTCCCACTGTCACTCGTAGAAAGAGAAGAAGAATCGTCATCATCTTCGTCAAAGAGAGAAGCATCATCAAATCCTTTCGATACATTTAAGTTTTGTTTAGTATCAGATACAGGTGTCTTAGAACGGTTAATTGTCTTAGAAAAATCTTTACCTAAGAACGTATTATCACCACCTTTTAATCCTTTAAATATATCTAAAAATTTAACAGTGCTTTCTATTTCATGTTTAGTTTGTGGTTTATCTTGTAGCCAATCTACAACTGCTCCTACAGTTGAATCTACAGCATCAACTATTGGGCCTAATCCTGTTCGACTTTTTTGCTCAGGACTTTTAGGTAGATTTGGAATAGTATCTTTAGTAATCAAACCTAACCCTTGAGCTACACTATTAAATATATCTTCTCCAGTAAAAGGTAATCCGTTTCCATCCACAGGCACACTAGCTATAGATTGTGCAAGTTTTTGAGCAGCAACTATTTTAGTTTGTTCCTCAGACATACCTTTTTCTAATGTTTTATAGTACTCTTCATCTTTAGAATTTAAAGTATATACAGGTTTATTAAGTTTATTTTTACCTTGTTCTCCTATAGAAACTTTAAAGTCTTCAGCTATAGTTTTCTTTTGTTCCTCAATAGTTTCAGGAGTCAGCTTCTTTAATACTTCATGTTGTTCTACAATAGGATTTGTAGGTTTTTCTATAGTTGTTGGAGTACCTGTGCTTGTTTCTTTATTAGCAGGAGGTTCTCCTGTACTAGAAGCAGGAGCTTTAAGGTTACCTTCCTGTACACCTTTAATAAATTTTTCTAAAGTTTCAAAGTAATTATTTTGAAATTTATTTACTAATTCACCTGTATCCATTAAATTATCAGCTGCTGCTACCGATCTAGCAGTTTTAGAAGCTCTTGCAGAAAATTCAAGGTCAATAGCTTGTAACCCTTCTAGCACTTGTAACACTTCTCTTGGATTTAACTTCTTTCCTTTAAGAAGTAAGTCTCTAATAGCTTCTCTATTTGGTTCTCCATTAGCATCAAAAAGAGTTTTTCCTCCTAGTGCTCCTTTAAGCATTGATACAGATTGACTTTTAACAATCTTAATAGCAGCCGTATGTGCATCTCGTACTATTTTAACTTGTGTGTTTTCTACAGAAGCTATAGTCTGGTAGTAATCAGCATTATCTAAACTGATACCATGTCTTATCATAGCTAACTTAACTTCAGCAGCTGTAGCATTTGTACCAGCTAAAGATTTTTCAAATGCCTGTCCTTTCTCTGAGTCTATACCAGCTTTAACACTCTCATTAAACTTTTCAAAACCATTTAACGTAGTATTAAATGTACTAATATCAACTACACCAAGGCTTTTTAATGCTGCTATAGCTTCTGCTCTTCCACCACCACGTTTAACAATACCTAATAATACTTCGTTGGTATGAGTATCACGAAGCTCCTTAAGCTCTTTATTTCTAGCTGCAATAGAAGCACTGTAAGCTCTAGAATTTGTTTGATATTCTTCCCATACAGCTGCAAATTGTTTAGCATCTGGATCAACCTTACCTGTCGTTCTATTAGGGACTGATCCTTTACTTAAAAGTGTAGCAAAAGATATACCATCAGAAAATTCTGTACTTAAGAGTTTTCTCATTACAGAAGGACGGCCTAATAAATCTGGATTATTAGCTATGATCTTGAAGCTTAGAATCTTAGCTTCAGCAGGGAGCATATCTGGAGCAATCTTTAAAACATCTGTAGTCATGTTTTTTAAGAATCTAGGAGTAAAAACTGTGTCCCACAGTAGGTCACCTCTCTTAGCAAAGGAAGCAGCACTTAATACAGTGTTAGTTCCTGCTTCAATAATGGTTAAATCTCGTTGATCTTTTTCATACTCATAGACAATTTTTTCATTAGCAGCTATTAACTCATCAAACTCAAGGTTTAACTGCTGTATAACTTGAGGGTTTTGTAGTGTTCCTAGTGCTGTCTTTTTTAATTGAGCTAGATGATTCTTTAAAGCATCTGTTTTCTGTCGCTGCTGTAAGCCTTTATCCTTTAATATATTAGTATATTCTTTACTATCTGTCCAATTTTTAGCTTCAAGAAGAGTAGCATGAGAAGTATTTATATCTATAGCATCTCTGTAAGCTTGTTGAGCTACAGGATATAACCCTCCTGGCATTACTTCTTCTCTAGCCGCTGCTTCTTCAGCTATTCGTTTATCTTCTACAATCTGTTCATTTTTTTTCTGAATACCTGCATTAAGAAGTGATGTTCCAAGATCAGAAAGACCTCTACTTCTACTTCTATCAGCTATTCTAGTATCTACTACTTGCGTATTAGTTTGAGCTGTAAATTCAGAAACAGGAGCTACTACTTTAACTTCTCTAGGATCAAGCCTAAACATCTGATCGGGTGATTGAATCATCAAGAAGTACCTGAGTTAGCAAAGTAACTTGTAGTTGATGTAGTACCTGAGTTAGCTATGGTTAATCCTTTAATAACATCTGATCCTATACCTGTCATGAGTCCTGTCTTATCAGGTACAGCAACACCAGCAGATAGTTCAGAAAATAGCTTGTTGTTAGCACTCTGTGTTTGTAGTCCAGTATTAACTGTACGTTGAGCAAAGTCTAACACTCGTTTTTCTCTATTAATATCTTTAGCTAACATAGCTTGCAAACCATATCGTTCAATATTTGTAGCAGCAGCACTAAAAGAACCACCAGTATCTTTAGGTGAGCCTAAGATTAGACCTCTTCCTACAGATTGTGCAGCAAAAGAAGCTAAGTTCCTTCTTATCTTTTTGCTAAGTAAATTCTTATCAATATTAAGTTTTTCTAAATCTAGGGCATCTTCTCTATTGATATATAAGTAATTATTTACAGCTAATTGGTTATTAATACCTGCTTGTACAGCAGCAGCTTCTCTCTGTCTGAGAGCCTGAGTATTTGCAGCATGAGCTTGATTAACATCTGCTGCATAGCTTTGAGATCTCTCCAAAGCACTAAAGGCTGTACCAGCAAATAATAGTAAAGATTCGTAGGCCATTATGCTAACCTACAAAATTCATAGAACTTCACGTTATTAATAACCTTTTCTCCAATTATCTTAAAGCCACACCATTTGATCCACTTAAGGTGTACTTCATTTCTTGAGTCAATAAAGTTACAGAGATGTGGGAATACACTATTCATACCATGCACCTCTGATCTTGATTGTTTAAGGAAAGCAGTCTTGATCTTTACTAGACCTTCACTACCTAGCATCCATACTTGTCCTGTCTTGTCTGACAATGGGACTACACCATACATCCCTACTACTATACCTTTATTGTCTACAATACTCCTACATATTTGACTAGCACCAAATGCAAGAGCTAAGGCTTTATCTACACTATGACCTAAGGTTTCAACTTCACGTTTATCTTCATACCTTAAGTGCAACGATAAATACGCTGCATCGTCTAGCTTAGATTGCCTATGGTAAGGCTTCATGTTATCTCCTGCCTACTGTCCTCACTACATAATTACCTTCCCAGTCAGCTCCAGTAAGAGCAAGTGGTAAGTAAGAATCGGACAATATTTCTA
>TARA_R110002033_G_scaffold150952_1_pt1 | contig 11285 bp, 15 predicted proteins | sample TARA_R110002033 | Tara Oceans TARA_R110002033 (sample SAMEA4397051) | marine metagenome | biome: Polar Biome; feature: [SRF] surface water layer (ENVO:00010504); material: water (ENVO:00002006), including particulate matter (ENVO:01000060) such as... | depth 5 m
ATCTAAAGAAGAAGGGGGAAGCTTTATTGTTTCCCCTTTTTTTATGGATTCTTTAGATAGTGATTTTCTTATATGAAAAAATGATAGAAGAAATAAATCCTAGGAAACTTAATATAAATGCCATAAGAAACACATAATCATAAGATTTTAAAGTATCATGAATATATCCAGCCACTATAGGTCCTATAATTTGACCTAGAGCAAAAAGAAGAGTTACAAGAGAAAATACTTGTGCCGTTTTTTTAAGCCCAAAGAACTCAGTACAAAGCATAGTAATCATTGTAGGCACACTCCATACAGATATTGCGAAAAAGAATACAGAAACAAATAGCACAAAACTTGGAGTATCGAAAATAAGGATAAAGATGGAAAAAGCTTGAACTCCAAAAACTAGAATTAGAGTTTTAAAAGTTCCATATTTATCTGCAATTATTCCAAATAAAAACCCTCCAAATATACAAATAAATCCGAAAGTTGACCAAAACATACCAGATACTTGTGAGCTCAAACTCCATTTATCAATAGCCGCACTTACAAAAAAAGTTACATACACAACATAAGAGATACCAAAAAAGAAGTATAAGGAGCCTATTTTCCAAAAGTTTTTATTTTTAATATAAGAATAAAACTTTACATCAGATTTTGTTTTATGGTCTACTTCATAAGTTAACAAATATCTTATGGAAAATGAAATCACAATAATAATCAAAGAGAATATAATCCAAGATATTCTCCAAGAATCAGCTTGATAGAATTGTTCCAAATAAGGAACTAAAAATCCTGAAAATATAATCGCAACACCATTTCCACTCACTGCGATGCCAAGGGCTTTCCCCCGTATCTTTTCAGGTACTGCGTGTGATAAATAAACAATGATTGCTACATTTAAAATAGCTGCTAGAAAACCAATTAAAAAATACAAAATGCATATAATTAAATAATTATGAAATGAGGCCATTAATATCATACTAAGACCTTGAAGAAAAAGGGACAATGAAATCAAAGGTGCTGTTTTAAAGTGTGAATATATTTTACTAGCAAAGATTATACCTATAAAATATCCCGCAAAATTTGCGCTTCCAATTAATCCTGCAACCGTAGTTGATATATTTAAATCACTTTGCATATTTGGTAAAATCATACCAAAAGCAAATCTAGCTAAACCCATACATGACAAGATAATTAAAAATGAAGCTAAAAAAAGTTTTGAAAAAGATTTCATTAAATCTTAATGCCTTTTAGTAGTTCAATATAATTTTTGTAATGAATTTTTTTGATATATAAGTATATAAAAGCAACAACAAGTATATTAATATGAATCATTGCTTCAGCAAAGTCAAAATATATAAAAAATATACCAGCGACTAAAATAAAAGCTGGGTACATAAATTTATTAAAGCCTATTTGTTTCTCATGTAAGATTTCATATTCAAGTAGATTTGATTTAATAAACTCTTTGTCATTATTAGAGAGCTTATTCTCTTCTTCTAATTTATATAAACCATCTATTACTGAGACTTTCTTTTTATAACTAACAAATTTTATAATTATTAGTACTATAATCAATAAAGATACAATGTTAGATACAATTTCAATTGGGAAGTTTTGAAGCATTTATTTCCTTTGTTTTGTATAATAATACATTAAACATTATAAATATTAGTAAAAAAATATTGCTGTATTAAATATAATTTTTTGTATAATAACTTTTTATAAAGGATTTATTTGAATTATACATATATAGCGTTGGGCATAGGATTATTTTTAATTTGTCTTATTTTATATTATGCCTTTTTTATGACAAAAGAGGATTTTTACAAATACACACAAGATAATTTATATGAAGTTCCTTGGCGATGGGAATGGAAGAAAAAAGAAATTGTAAATTTAAAATGTCATTGCTTAGAATGTGGTGAAATATTGGTTTATGAAAATGACTATTTATTACATAAGACCTATTTTTTATGTCCTTCTTGCGAATCTCAAAAAGCTGTAATTGGTGGTGGAGATAGTAAATATGCTTTTGGTATAATAAAAAGAGAAATAAATAGAAAAATCAGAACAAAAGAGTATAAAGATTTAATATCTTAAATAAAAATAGGAGTCAATGTGTCTTATAATGAACATGCAGCTTGCCCATGTGGTAGTAAAAAGAGTTATAAAAACTGTTGTAAAATCTTCCATGAAGGTGAATACCCACAAACTGCAGTAGAACTTATGAAATCTAGATTTTCAGCTTTTGTAGTAGGAGATATAGATTATATAATTAGTACAACTCATGAAGATAATATTGAGTACTCAAAAAATAAAAGTAAGTGGAGAGAAGATCTTCAAAATGTTATAAGTTCAAATGATTTTTATAGTCTTGAAATACTTGATTTTATAGATGGAGATGAAGAGTCTTATGTGACATTTAAAGTAGGAATCAAACAAAGAGGCTTGGATGTTTCATTTACTGAGAAAAGCAAATTTTTAAAAATAGATGGGAAATGGCTCTATAGAAGTGGCGAATTCTTAGATGATTAGGAAATAGATGAAGGTATTATTGGCTCCTGCAGAGACAAAAAATAGTGGAGGAGAAGAAAAGCCCTTTTCAAAAAAGAACTTCTTTTTAGAAAAGAACTTCTCTTTAAGACAAGAGGCTTTTGAAGCTTATGAAAAGCATGTACAAAGTTTAAGTTTAGAAGAATTGTCTGCTTGGTTTGGAATAAAAAAATTAGATGATGTAAAGAAGTATCAAGAAAGCTTGAGAAACAAACCTTCAATGAAAGCAATACAAAGATATAACGGTGTAGCTTTTGATGCTTTAGAGTACAATAGTTTGACAAGAGAAGGACAAAATTATATTGATGAGAATGTAATTTTGTTTTCTAATTTATTTGGTCCAATAAAAGCCAGTGATTTAATCCCTGATTATAAATTTAAACAAGGTGCGAAACTACCAAATATGAATATTGAGAAATTTTATAAAGATAATTTCTCAAAAGATTTAGATGAATATATTGGTGAGGAAATTATTGATTTAAGAGCAGGTTTTTATGAAAAATTTTATACACCTACAAATGCTACAGTTATAACTATTAAATTTTTAAAAGAGGGTAAAGTTGTATCCCATTGGGCAAAACATTATAGGGGTATGGTTTTAAATACTCTTGCTAAAAACAATGTTCAATCAATAGCTGAGTTTATGAATACTCAAATCCCAGGATTAGAATTAGTTGAGATACAAGAAAAAAAGAATATAAAATTGCTAATTATGAATATAAAATAATTAACAATTTTTACATTCTTATTTCTTTGTTTGGTTTTCCGATATGGTAACCTTGAACATAATCAATATCAATATCTTTTAAAAATTCTAAAATCTCTTCATTTTCTACAAACTCAGCAATTGTTTTGACTTTTAACTCTTTTGCTAAAGCAACGATTGATTTTACGAAAGCTACATCTTTTTTATCTTTAGTAATGTTTATAATAAAATCTCCATCAATCTTAATATAATCAATTGGAAACTTTTTAATATAATGAAAAGAAGAGAATCCTGAACCAAAATCATCTATTGCAAAACTAAATCCCTGAAGTTTAAGGTTTTGAACAAATCTTTCTAATAAAGAGAAACTTTTAACAGTCTCTCTTTCTGTTATTTCAAATACAATATTATCTCTATTTATATTATAATTGTGTGCAAGTACTACTATCTTATTTATAAACTCACTTATAATTAAAGCTTTTGGAGAAAGATTTATAAATAAAAGCCCTTGATAATTTGTTTCATTTATTTTTGCAAAAGCTTTTTCTATTACCATATAATCCATTTTATGAACTATTCCTAGAGCTTCTGCTGTTTCTATAAACTTAGCAGCTGGTAAGTATTCTCCATCTATTTCTATTCTCATTAGAAGTTCATTTATTTCGCATTCATTTGTTTTTAGATTTACTATTGGTTGAAAATGAGGAATAATATTTTCATTTTTAATGGCATTTAGAACAAGCATAGATTTATCTTCAGCTTCCCTATGGATCTCTTCTAAATCATATTTATTTGGATATTTAATTGAGTTTTTCCCCATCGTTTTGGCTTCATACATCATGGCATCTGCAATATTGAATAACTCAACTTGAATAGTAGAGTGCTCAGGATACATAGCCATACCAATAGATACAGTCATACTACATTTAGTACCATCAGGGCTTATGAGTTCAAGATTACTTACATTATTTAAAATTCTTTGTGCAATTGAGAAACTCTCTTCTTTACTACACTCTGGTAAGATTAGTGTAAACTCATCTCCTCCATATCTTGAAAGTATATCTTCATCTCTTTTTGAATCAGCAAGTATATTTCCAAGGGCTTTTAAAAATTCATCTCCAAAAGTATGTCCATGGGCATCATTTATTGGTTTAAAATTATCGCAATCTATAACTAACAATCCAAAGGTATAGTCATGTCTAGCAGCTCGTTTAATCTCATATTCCATTAAATCTCTAAATACTCTTTGGGTAAACAGTGATGTTAGTGGATCTCTAGTTGCATAAAACTCTAAGTTTTCAGTATATTTATTAATGGCTTTAATTGAACCAACAAGGTTTAATAGGGTTGTTAAAATTGAGTCTATAACTATTGAATGAATTGAGTCTTTCTCTAGGTTTGATTGAATACCAAGTCCAACAATTCCTCCAATTTTTGGGGCATCTAAAAGTATAGATTTTGCTTCATGTTCTATATCTTTAATATCTAAAGTTACTAAAGAGTAATTTTCATTTGTAAAGTTATGGTTAATACTACAATCAAGAATATCTAACTTGTGGTGAGATTTAATCATCTCAAATGATACTGCTTCAATGTGTTTTATGACTTTATCATTTGGTTTTCCTAACCAAAAAATTTCAATCTCATAAAATTCATCATTTGCTTTAAATATAGTAATAAGGCAATGAACTGGCAATACAAGATTTATATCATGTAATAAATCCTTTATATACTCTTTCCAATCCCTAATCACATCAGAGGTTATTATCATCTTATCTAGTAATTTTACTTCAAACTCTAATATATCTTTATCAACTGCAATATTTCTTAGCTTATTACTTAAATCAGTTAATCCGTTCATTATGTGGTTAAACTCTGTAAAGCTCTTCTTAGGAGGTGATAAGTCTAAAGTTTTAAAATCTTTTACACTATTTATACTTTCTATTTTGTCTTTAAAACCTTTAATCGAAATATCTATTTTTTTTAGTAGATTTCCTGAGATTAAAAATGCACAAAATATCATAAATGGTAAGATTATTAGTGACAATAAAAAGTATTGGTGTTTGGTCTCATCTATTAAATAATTAAAATCATATTCTATATCAACAGCACCTAGAACATCACCAACTTTTGAATTTGTATGGCAAGTTAAACACTCTTGTTTTGCTAATATTGGAGTTATATTTCTAATCTTATTATCTTTTGAGAGGTTAAATTCTTTTTTTGTATCAAAGACATATTGCAGATTTTCGGTGATTTCTCCTTGATTTATTTTTCCAAAGATATCTTCAACTTTTTTTGAACGATAGACTTCAATATTATATGAAGACTCTTTAAAAGAGCTTTTAATATCTCCCATAAATTGTGTTATCTCTTCTCTTGTCCAACCTTTTCTCATAACTTGATACATAGAGTTAAAGATTTGTTTAGATAAAGATTGTGATATCTTCTCATTTTCTTGAATAGTTAAATTTGTGTGTATAGTTGAAGAAAAGAAATAAAAAATAAGAAAAAGCAATAAACTAATTGCTAGTATTGAAATCCGAAAATAATTCTTTAGCGTTTTAATCATAATAGTAAGTCTCTCTTCGTGCAAGTAAAATAAAAATAAAATAATATAATACTATTATAAATATAATTAAATTTTTCTTTCAGTTTTTAAAGTACTAACAAAAAGTAATGAAATTACTGCAAATATACTCGAATATAAAAATAAGTTCTCTCCATATAACCATCCTGCAACTAAAGCTCCAATAAAACCACCAAGTCCATAAGCAACTCCATACATAAATTGTTGCGCAAGTTTTTTATTTTCATATATTGAATATAAATATATAATTACAGAACTATGATACAGTCCAAAAGAAAAGGCATGTATTGATTGAGTGAAAAATGTCACATATAGGTTATCTGGATATAAATAAAGTAATAACCATCTAATTACTGTCAAAAAAATAGAGAATTTTATTATATTTAAAAGATTGTTTTTTAATATTGGTGCTTGGAAATAAAACATTAGTATTTCACAAATAACTCCAAAAGACCAAAGATAAGAGGTCATTTCTAGTGATATCCCATGTTCTGTCTCATATATAGTAAAGAAGTTGTAAAAGCCACCAAAACTTATTTGCATAAAAAATAGACTTAACCAAAAAGGCCAATATTCAAGAACAGAAAATGGTTTTGAACTAATTGTATCTTTATGTTCAACATCATGCTTTAAAAGTAAAAGTGAGAAAAATACAATAAAGATATTTACAGTTAAATAATAGTTCAATGCAATTTGTGGTTCACTTAAAAACTTGGCTAAAACTAATGCAATAACAGTAAATCCAATTGAGCCATAAAGTCTAGATTTACCATATTTATCTTTACCTAACTCTTTTAAAGCAATAACTTCAATATAAGGTAATATAAGGCTTAGACAAACTCCTAAAAGAGCATTATTTAGCATAAAAGCATAAAAATTATGTAGTGTAAAATAAAATCCAATTGAACAAAGAATTGAAGTAAATAAAGCTAATCTAAAAATATTTCTATCGAGTTTAATATGTTTTAAAAATAAAAATGGAGTGGCAAATCTCATCAATGGAGCTAGGGCAAATATTACTCCAATTTGTGAAGGAGTGTACCCTATGTCATGGAGTACTTTTGGCATAAATATAACATAGACTGCAACGGCTGCAAAATAAAAGAAATAAAATGCAGATAAGTTAAAAAAAAGCATTTATTTTTTTTGAATTTTGATTACGAGGGTATTAGCAACTAGGTCCTGAAAAGTTTTTTTATCTTTCCTAAAAAATGGTAAAAATGCAAGAACAATAGTAGTAGCTGCAAATATAAAACATAAATATCTTAAAATAGCTTTTGGGAATGATATTTTTTCTTTTGTTTTTTCATCTATTAGTTTTAAACTATAGGCTTTTAATCCTGGAGTTTGACCTTTTGCTATCCAAAAAACAATAATAATCAAACCATAAATAATAGATAGACTCCATCTTGCTTCTTCGCTTCCTTGGAAGTCATCTTTTCCATTCATAAAAACATAAGTAGTAACATAAGCTAAAGGCATCATTATCATAAACATGTCTACAATAAAAGCCTTGATTCTAGCAGGAATAGATGTACAGATATTAGAATTTAAATCATTTTTTTTAAACTCTTCATTAAGTGGTTCTTTTTTACCAGCTTTTATATCTCTCCATCTACTCATTATGGATTAGTTTCCTCTACTTCCAGGTTTGTATGCAACTGAGCCTTCTTTACACATAGGGCAATCATCAGGAGCATACATTTCAAATGTAAAGTCATCTAAAGCAAAAAGTGGTTTATCAAGGGGTAATTTACAATTATCTTTTGGTTCTAATTCACTTCCAACTCTTGAACAAAAACCTCTATTTGCCAATGCTGCATAAGCAAGTATTTCACCACCATCTTTTTCGATTTGTTTTGCAGCTTCTAAAGCACTACCACCAGTAGTAATAATATCTTCACAGATAATATATTTTTCACCTTTGGTAACTTCAAAACCTCTTCTTATAGTCATCTCACCATCAACTCGCTCTGCAAAGATAAATCTTACATCAAGTGCAGTTGCTAGTGCAAATCCCGCAATCAATCCACCAAGAGCAGGTGAACAAACAGCATCGACTTTTAATCCAGACTCTTTTATTTGCTTTGCTAATTCTTCAGCTAGTAATTTTGCAGTTTTAGGATCTTCTAGCACTTTTGCTGATTGTAAATAGTATTTAGAATGATTTCCTGAACTTAATTTAAAATGACCTTCTAATAGAGCATTTGCATCTTTGTATATTTGTTCTACTACCATAATTATACTTTTAAGATTTCAGCTTCTTTTGCTTTGAAAGTATCGTCAGCTTTTGTTACATAAGAATCTGTAATTTTTTGTATTTCATCTTGAGCTTTTTTGTTTTCATCATCAGTTATTTCTTTATCTTTATGAAGAACTTTTACTCTATCATTTGCATGTTTTCTGATATTTCTAATAGCTACTTTTGCATCATCAGTCATACCTTTTGCTTGTTTTGCACTCTCTTTTCTTTGGTCAACAGTCATAGGAGGGAAAAATAGTTTAATTACTTCACCATCATTATTTGGATTAACACCAATATTAGCATTTTGAATTGCTTTTTCAATATCACCTACAAGATGCTTTTCCCATGGGTTTATTACAATTGTTGTGGCATCAGGTGCTAGTACTGAACCCACTTGAGTTAAGTCAGTTGGTGTTCCATAATAATCAATTTTTATACCATCTAAAATTGTAGTACTTACTTTACCTGTTCTTAGTGTTTTGTAGTCTCTTTTTAATGCTTCTATTGCATTATCCATTTTCTCTTTTGTTTCTGAATAAATCTCATTTAACATTCTCTCTCCTTTGATTTATTATTAAATTTTGCATATTATACCATTTCTTGATTGGCATACTAAACTGAAATAAATTTTTGATAATATATTCTCTTTGAAAGTTAAAAGAAAACATATTTTCTTTTTTTATTAAAAGATGAAGTAGTTCTTTGAAAAAATATTTCATTTGAACTACCTCTTCAGAATCAACTATTTTTCAGTAGTTGGAACTGTCGGTACTACTGGAACAGTAGGTGTAGTTTTTTCTGCTGGAGCTACTGGTGCTGCTGGAGCAGTAGGTGCTTGAGCTTTTTCAGGAGTTTTTGGAATTAAACTCTCTGTTTGTACATTGTCTACTGCACTTCTTTGTCTATTCTCATTATAAAAATATCCTAAAACTAGAGTATTTAAAACAAAAATTAACCCTAAAACCATAGTCGCTTTTGTTAAAAAGTTTCCAGGACCTTTTGCTCCAAATAAAGATTCGTTGCTTCCACTGTAAGCACCTAATCCCATACTTGAACTTTTTTGAAGTAAGATGCAAATTGTTAATAGTACTGCTAAAATAAATTGAACTATTAAAAGTGTTGATGTCATAATATTATTCCTTTGAAAAAATGGTAGGTATTTTATCCAAAATTTATTAAAAAAAAGTTAAGATTCGATTATGTCCGTAAAAAACGAATTTTCAAAATACGCAAATCAATATAACTCATACAATATTGTACAACAAATTGCTGCAAAATCTATTATTAGAGATATAAATTGTCAACCTAAAAGAATATTAGAGTTAGGTTGTGGCTCTGGGCAAGTTATAAAAAACATTTCTTGGGAGTATGATTTCTATAAAGCTATGGATTTTTCACAAAATATGTGTAATATTCATCCTAAAGCTAATAATATAGAAGTAAAATGTTTTGATTTTGATAGTGAAGCTTTTTTTGAAAATATTAAAAATGAAAAATATGATGTTGTGATATCTTCATCTGCATTACAATGGTCAAAGGATTTAAGTAAGATAGTTAAAGCTATTAGTTCTATATCTCCTAAAATTTATGCTGCTTTATTTACTTCAAATACTTTTAAAACAATACAAGCAATAACAAATAAAAAATCACCAATATTGGATGAACAATCAATAAAAAAAGCTTTTTTACAATATTGTGATTGTGAATTTGAAACTATAACTTATAATTTAGAATTTGATAATAAGAAAAAATTATTTGATTATATTAAGAGATCAGGTGTAAGTGGTGGTAATACTCTTGAATTTAAAGATGCTAAAAAGTTATATAAAGAGTATAGTTTAAATTATTTAGAATTTGAAGTTATCTTTGTCAAAGCTTTTTCTAAATCATAAAGTTCATATCGTATATATTTAAATACTTCACTACTATTATTTTCTTCTAGTTTACAAACTTCTTCTAATACCCTAGAACTCTCTTGAGCTCTTTTAAAATTAGCTATTAAAATAGAGTTTAAGTTATCTCTACTTTTTTCTGATGCAGTGCTTTGTTTTAAGACATCATTTTTTATATCTCTTGAATCTAAAAGTTCATCATAAATAGATATTCTTGATTTGTGTCTTAACTCTTTTAGTTTTGAAGCGATATCTTTATTATTATAAACATATCTAAAGATATCTTCTACAACTCTAATTCCCTCTCTTAGGCGATTTAGATTTGCATCAATAAGTCTAAGTTCTGTAGTATTCATGTTATAAGAAGTAAATCATAACTCGAGGAGTTATGATTTAGTCGTCACTACTATTAAAAATACCAAGTATTTGTAATAATGAAATAAATAGATTAAAGAAATCTAAGTATAAAGAAATAGCAGCTTCAATTGGAGTTGAAAACCCACCTTTTATAATTTGTTGTGTATCATAAAGAATAAACGCAGAAAATAAAACAGCTCCCACCATCGCTATTCCAAGTTGTAATAATGGCGCTTGAATAAAAATATTAGAAATAGATCCTACTACTAATATAATAAGAGCAATAAACAACATTTTCCCCATACCAGAGAAATCTCTTTTAGTTGTAAGGGCAAACATTGAAATTCCACCAAAAGCTACTGAAGTCATTAAAAATGCTTGTGCTACAATTGAAGCACCTGCTGGCATTGCAAATACTGATGCTAGTAAAGGAGTAATTGTTAAACCACTTACAAAAGTAAATCCGAATAAAACCGCTAGGTTAATTCCAGGTTTATTTTTAACTGCAAATAGTCCAAATAATAAGATAAATTCTAAAATAACTAATCCCCAATACCAACTAGCAATTGTTGAAACCATACCTAACCCGATATAAGCTCCTGCAGTTGCAGCAAGTAATGAACCTGCAAATAATTGATATGTAGCTTTTAAAAAGCTCATTAATTCAACTTTAGATGATTCTTGTGTATATTGTTGCGTTGTATCTTTATGAGATAAATAATCTCTGTTGTACATTATGTCTTCCTTTTTGTATTTTTATATATACAGTTGATATTTTAATATGTAAAGCTTAATAATATCTTTAAATATGATAACTAAATGTACTTTATAAACATAATTGATTCACATGACTATATTATCTTATATATGTATATAAAAACTAACAAAAAGTATAAAATTCATAAATTTCAAAATTTAAGCCAAGATTAAAGAAAAGCGCTTGACAAAGAC
>TARA_R110002033_G_scaffold1096_11_pt1 | contig 11278 bp, 8 predicted proteins | sample TARA_R110002033 | Tara Oceans TARA_R110002033 (sample SAMEA4397051) | marine metagenome | biome: Polar Biome; feature: [SRF] surface water layer (ENVO:00010504); material: water (ENVO:00002006), including particulate matter (ENVO:01000060) such as... | depth 5 m
CGGACTTACCTCCTATTTCATGCTTTGTTTTATCAAAAAAACCAGCAACATCTAAGGGAGATTTTAATGGATAGTTTTTTACGATACCATCAATTACAAGTAGGTTATATGCATTGATCCAAAAGGCTTGGTATGTACTGGCATCAGTTTCTGATACAGAAACGCCTTTTGCAGATTCTAAAATATCATTCAACGTTTTTGGATTATTTTTGATATCAGCATACTTCACTTTACCATCCATAACGTTAGTTTTAAAAAAACTATCGGCACTATTAAAAAACTCGTCTAAATCTTGTGCGGATATACTGGTTACCGTTAGAAATAAAAACAATGTCTGTATAAAAATTCTTTTCATAGTATTTGAAATTTAATATCGCGTTTGAGTTTGAATAGGTCGGTGTTGTTAAGAAAACCATACAATCAAAAAAAAATATTATTAATATTCTTTATAAATTTTCAACCAACTATTGCCTGATTGTCTGTGTATTATGAATCCGTTTTAAGTCGATTAAAACGCAAACTACGTTTAAAAGTATCACAGAATCATAACAAGTTTATAATCTTTCTAAATAAAAAGGGAGCTGTTAAGTTATTACCTTTAATACCGACACACCCATCAACAAATGTATTTTATGGATCATATTGTAATTATTGGTAATGGTATTTCTGGCGTCACTTTAGCGAGACATATTCGAAAACTATCAGACAAAAAAATAACTATAATTTCTGCTGAAAGCGACTATTTTTTCTCACGTACCGCATTAATGTATGTATATATGGGGCACATGAAGTTTGAACACACACAACCTTATGAGAATTGGTTCTGGAAGAAAAACAGAATAGATTTAGTTAACGGTTTTGTAGAAAAAGTAGAGACTGACGCTAAAAAGCTTGTTTTAAAAGATGGCTCCTCTATTTCATATGATAAACTAGTTATCGCTACAGGTTCTAAACCAAATAAATTTGGCTGGCCAGGACAAGACTTAAATGGCGTACAAGGTCTATATTCTAAGCAAGATTTAGAACTGTTAGAGAAAAATGCACCTAACAATAAGGTCTGCGATCGTGCTGTTATAGTAGGTGGCGGACTAATTGGTATTGAAATGGCAGAAATGCTACGTTCTCGCGAAATACCAGTAACCTTTCTTGTTCGCGAAAAGAGTTTTTGGAACGGGGTTCTACCTGCTGGGGAATCTGCTATGATCAATGAGCATATTCTAGAACATCATATCGATTTACAATTAGACACCAATCTTGAGAAAATTATTTCTGATGATAATGGGCGTGTAAAAGCGGTAGTAACCGATAAAGGCGAAACTATTGAATGCAACGTGGTCGGCTTAACGGCCGGCGTAACTCCAAACATAGATTTTCTTAAAGATTCTGGTATTGAATTGGGCAGAGGTGTTAAGGTAAACCGATTTTTAGAGACCAACGTAAAAGATGTGTTTGCCATAGGTGATTGTGCAGAACAACATGAAGGTATTGGTAGTAGAAGGCCTATTGAAGCGGTTTGGTATACGGGTAGAATGATGGGCGAAGCTCTTGCGCAAACATTATGTGACAAACCCAGAAAATATACACCAGGACATTGGTTTAACTCCGCTAAATTTTTAGATGTTGAATACCAAACCTACGGATGGGTATTTAGCGAACGTAGCAAAAAAGATAATGAACAACATTTTCATTGGCGCCACCTTTCTGAAAAGATATGTATTACAGTTGCATTTGATAAAGACAGTCATCAGTTCTTAGGACTAAATACTTTTGGCATTCGCATGCGACATGAAATATTTGACCAATGGTTAACAGAGAATAGAGACATTGATCATGTAATGACCTATTTAAGAGATGCTAATTTTGACCCTGAGTTCTATAAACTCTACGAAGAAGAAATTGTAGCCAAATACAATGCTGATTTCAATAAGAACATCAGTCCTAAGAAAAAAAGCTGGAAACGTATTTTCAGTATCGCCTAACTAAATAACAAACACAAACAACACCTACTATGGGTAATTTTGACAGAAGTATGTCACTTGCGGGAGAGCCGCCAAAAGCACTAAACACAGGCCAGAAATTGGCTGTTTTAACGGGAATGACCGGTATGGGCATTCTTATATTACAATTGTTCAATTTAAACTTAGGCAATACAGCATTATGGCTTTCGGTTGCTATTCTTGCAATTTTCACCGGTATAATTTGGTTTTCTCAAGCTGCATATGCATATAAGCAAAAAGGAATTAAAAATGATGGCGTATGGTTTAAGTCAATGTCTAGCCGTGGTGTACTAGCTTGGATGGCAGGTATTGCGTTAACCGGGTTTTACATTGTACTATATTTCTACCCTGAGTATTTAGGCTTGGTAAAAGACGGTGATAACACTGGCTTAATTGCACTTTTTGATCCATTGAGTAAAGGTTTAAGCGGTAACCCTGCCAGCCAATGGTTTGTATATGGTACCATGTACACCGTAGCTATTTTAGCTTTTGGAGTTAAATTCATATGGAAATATCGTCATAATAAATATGAGCAATTGAGAACGGTAAGTGTTATGTTTTTTCAAACTGCCTTTGCCTTCTTTATTCCAGAAATTATGGCAAGATTAAACGGAGACCTACCGTACTATGACCTTAAGAACATGTGGCCTTTAAACTATTACAATTTTGAGCGTTATCGTATCAATGGCTTTATAGATTCTGGCAGTGTTGGTATGACAATGTTGTTCTTCGGTATCATATCCATCTTTGTAATCTCACCATTTCTAACATATAAATACGGTAAACGTTGGTATTGTTCTTGGGTATGTGGTTGTGGCGGATTGGCTGAAACTGCAGGAGATTCTTTTCGCCAGTTAAGCGACAAATCTAAATTTGCCTGGAAAGTAGAACGTTGGGTGGTACATAGTGTTGTGGTATTCGTAACCTTAATGACTACTGCTGTAATTTATTCTTATTTAGGTAATGATACTAGCAAATACTGGCTTACAAAAACGGTATTTATTTCTGGAGTAGCATTTATTCTAACCGCGGTTTTCGCTTGGGTAATGATTTATAAAAGAGAAGAACTAGCAAAAGATGCCAAATATGGGGCTATAGGCTACTTTACCATTATCGTTGTACTAATAGGAATGCACTTTTTTAGTGACTCAGGTAACATATTCATTTTTAAAGCAGAGACTTTGCGTTCTACCTACAGCTTTTTAATAGGCAGTATTTTCTCTGGTGTTATTGGAACCGGATTTTACCCAATTTTAGGTAATAGGGTATGGTGTAGATTTGGCTGCCCAATGGCTGCAGTTTTAGGTTTTCAGCAACGTATGTTCTCTAAATTTAGAATTACTACCAATGGTGGTCAATGTATTTCTTGTGGTAACTGTTCTACCTATTGTGAAATGGGTATAGATGTACGTGCATATGCTCAAAAAGGAGAAAATATTGTACGGTCTAGTTGTGTGGGCTGTGGTATTTGTTCTGCGGTTTGCCCAAGGGGTGTTTTAAAATTAGAAAACGGACCAGAAAAAGGACGTATCAATTCTAAAGATGTATTATTAGGTAATGATGTTGATTTAATGGACCTAGTAAATAACAAATAGAATTTATTTATAAACGGCACTATATATAGCAGCAAAAGGACATTTTTTGTCATGTTAGCCTAAATTATATATCAGGAAAAAGTTCATGGAAGGCTGGTTTTTGCCAATCTTTCATGACCTTTACATCCTATCAACACCAACTTATACCATTAATGAATCGCTTATTTATTTTCATCTTTATAGTTTCCCTGCATGTTCAAGCACAGAAGGAAGTTAATTATCCTGAGGTTGTTTATGGTAAAGAAAACATACGCGCCGCTTGGGTAAGCCACCCAGATATTAAAGGCGGTGAAGATGTTGCGGTATTGTTTCGCAATACATTTAATGTTGATGATTTAAGAGAAGATTTCATCATTAATATTTCTGCTGACAATCATTATTTTTTATATGTAAATGGTCAATTTATTACTCACGGACCTCAGTTGAGCGATATTCAGCACTACAAATACGAAACCTTAAATTTAAAAGACTACCTCATAAAAGGGAAGAATAGTATTGCCGTTAAGGTGATTAATTTTGGCAAAAGAAGGTTTTTAGGTATGCAGTCCATTTTTACCAGTTTAATGGTAAATGGCGTTTCTGAAAATGCCAAAATTATTAATACAACCGGATTCAACGATACTTGGGTAAGCACCATTGATAAGTCTTATAAAGCGAATGAAGTGGTGTGGCGCGGAGATAAAGAAAAAGCTATTGTTGGCGGATTTTATGCCAACAACCCTACCGATATTGTAGACATGAACAACTACCCTACTCATTGGGAAACATTAGATTTTGATGATTCTGATTGGAAAAAAGTTGAATTTTTTGAAAATGCCAGTAGTATGGGCGGATCAATTGCCTATTTGCTAGAGCCACGTAATCTGCCGTTACTTTCTTGGGATGAGGAAAGAATAGGGAGTATTGTAAGATCATCTAAACCTATTGCTACAGAATTCCCGGTATTGGGCGAGTTAAAAATTGCTCCAAACTCTAAAACTACGTTTCTGCTGGATCAACAATATGTTACCAACGGATTCCCAGAATTAATCTTCCGTAAAGGAAAATCGGCTAAAATCAGCATCAAATATGCCGAGAATCTTTTTGGTCCCAATAATGAAAAGGGGGATCGTAATGATTTAGAAAACAAACAGCTTTTAGGCTACTACGATGAAATCATTTCTAACGGAGAAGATGCGCAGAAATTTATCCCAAACTGGATGCGTACTTTCAGGTTCATTGAATTTGAAATTGAAACGAAAGACCAAGAACTTGTTTTAGATAAATTTGTAAACCATAGATCAAGAACTACCATTCCTTCCATTGCAGAATTTACATCAGATGATGAAACATACAATGAGATTTTTGACATATGTAAACGTACTATTGATATATGCACACAAGATTACTTTTTAAGTGATGCTTATTACGAGACCATGCAGTATGTTGGCGACACTAAAATACAGGGGTTAATTTGGCAAGCTATGAGCGGTAATGCCGAGCATACTAAAAATGCTATTAGACAATTTGATCATTCTAGAGATTCTGAAGGTAATATCTTAGGTGCCTATCCGCTTCGTTCTACATTTATTTATCCTACTTATTCTCTGGTTTGGGTAGATATGATCGCCGACTATTACAACACCTCTAGCGACAAAGAATTTATTCAAACTTATAAAGACGGAATCATAAATGCGTTAGCTGGTTTTGAAAAAAACATGAACGAGCTAAACTTGGTCAACAAAACCCCCTACCGCTATTTTGTAGATTGGTATACAGGACCAAATAACGGTAGTGGTACGGCAACAAAAAATGACGGACTCAACTCTGCAGTAGTAAGTTTACACTATGTACATGCTTTACAGAATGCATCTCGCCTATTTCAAGAAATTGGAGAGGAACAAACTTCGGTAACATTTAAAAATCGTGCTGAGGAAATAAAAAAATCAGTTTACAATCTGTGTTACAATACCGAAAGAAATCTTTTTGCCGAAAGACCGGACAAGACCATATATGACCAACACACCAATATCATGGCCATATTGACAGATGCTATTCCTAAGAATGAGCAAAGAGCACTTTTAGATAAAATCTTAAATGAAGAAGATTTATTACAAGCTACTTATTACTATCGCTTTTATCTATTTGAAGCGATTAAAAAAGTAGATGCTCCAGAGTTGTTCGATGCTGTACAAAAACCGTGGGAGAAAATGATTGATGACAACATGACCACAACCCTAGAACGTTTTGAAAGTGCAGAAAAACCAACACGATCAGAGGTTCACCCATGGAGTGCGTCACCTGCATATTTCTATTTTAATTACTTAGCAGGTATCCAATCTGTAAAAAATAACTTTGAAGAGGTGCGTATTGCCCCTGTATTTGGCAAATTACATGCTATGGAAGGCATACTGCCTACACCGAACGGGAATATAATATTCAACCTGAAAAGAACTAAGAATAAGCTAACCGCAGAAATAAAGATTCCCGAGACAATGACTGGCACATTAGTATGGCAGGGAACTGAAATTGCGCTCAGCAAAGGAAATAAAACCTATAAACTTAAGGGCTCAAAATAATATATTGATTTCTGGTGTTTAAACGATGAAGAAGCTCTTAACCTGAAATGATTAGATATGAAACTATTAAAACCAGTATACGCCGTACTTATTTGTTTTGGATTGTTAGCTTTTATAAATCCAGAAGACAAACGTTACGAACGTACCTATTATGATGACGGTACTTTGGCTAGCGAAGGATGGATGCGATATAATACGAAAACAGATTATTGGACTTTCTATCATAAAAACGGTCATAAGTCTGAACAGGGGTTTTTCGCTTATGGCAAAAGAGAGAAATATTGGTTCTTTTACGATGAAAACCGCATTAGAACAAAAGAAGGCAGATTCGCTGAACATGAAGAAATAGGCTGGTGGTTGTTCTATGACAAAAAAGGTCGTATAAACCATAAATGTCAATTGACAAAAGGCATTAAAGATGGTTACTGCTTAAAATACGAAGACGCTAAATTGATATCTGCCGAGAAATATAGCAAGGGTGAAAAAATAAAAGAATGGAAATCTTTTCGTGCTTTTACCCATGAAAATAGTTTATCTGATTTAAAATAATGACAGACATTAAAGTAATTATACCAGCTTTTAACGAAGCAGATTCCATTGCCCATGTCATCAATGAAATACCAAAAACGGTTTCTGAGGTTATTGTGGTGAATAATAATTCTACAGACGACACTGTAAAAAATGCAGAAAAAGCAGGTGCCACTGTGCTTACCGAAACTAGAAAAGGTTATGGGTACGCCTGTCTTAAAGGACTAGATTACATTGCCGGAAAATCTAAACAACCAGACATTATCGTATTTATTGATGGGGACTATTCAGATTATCCCGAGGAACTGGACAAGATAGTTGCTCCTATTTTGGAAAATAACATCGATTTTGTGGTAGGCGCAAGAACAAAAAGCTTACGAGAAGAAGGTTCCATGACCCCACAACAAGTATTTGGCAACTGGTTGGCAACATTTTTAATGAGTTTATTTTTTGGTGCAAAATTTACGGATTTAGGTCCTTTTAGGGCAATTAAATACGAAAAGCTCAAAGAATTGAACATGGAAGACAAAACTTATGGATGGACGGTTGAAATGCAATTGAAAGTTCTTAAGAAAAAAATGACATATACCGAAGTACCAGTACGTTACAAACGAAGAATTGGCATATCAAAAGTGTCAGGAACCGTAAAAGGTAGTATATTTGCGGGCATAAAAATATTGGGGTGGATCTTCAAATACAGTATAAAATAATATGGCATTAGCACTTGCGTATCTTATCATCGTAATTTATAGTATCTCTTTACTATTAATTTTCTTTTATAGCTTGGCGCAGCTGAATCTATTGATCAATTATTTATCACAAAAAAGAGAGAACACTACCGCGCCTAAATTTAATCTACTAGATCCAAAAGAAATTCCCTTCGTAACTATTCAGCTTCCAGTTTTTAACGAGGAGTATGTGATGGATAGATTATTAGAGAATATTGCCAAAATAGAATACCCAAAAAGTAAGCTAGAGATTCAGGTATTAGATGATTCTACAGATGATACCGTAATTACTACCGCCGCTAGCGTTGCAAAACTACAAGAGACCGGTTTAGATATTCAGCACATTACAAGAACTGATAGATCTGGTTTTAAGGCAGGAGCTTTAAAAGAAGGACTTAAAGTAGCAAAGGGTGAATTCATCGCTATTTTTGATGCCGATTTCTTACCGGCTTCAGATTGGTTGAAGAAAACGGTCATTTATTTTAAAGATGAAGAAATTGGTGTGGTACAAACCCGTTGGGGACATTTGAACAGGGACTACTCTACATTAACAAAAATACAGGCATTTGCCTTAGATGCGCATTTTACTTTAGAACAAGTTGGGCGTAACAGCAAAGGACATTTTATCAACTTTAACGGTACAGCAGGTATTTGGCGTAAAGAATGTATTATAGACGCTGGTAACTGGGAAGGCGATACACTTACAGAAGATCTTGACCTTAGCTACCGTGCACAATTAAAAGATTGGAAATTCAAGTATTTAGAAGATGTTGAAACTCCAGCAGAACTTCCGGTTGTAATTAGTGCCGCACGTTCTCAACAATTTCGTTGGAACAAAGGTGGTGCAGAGAACTTTAGAAAAACAGTTTGGAGCGTTGTCAAAGCTAAAAACATACCTTTTAAAACAAAGTTTCATGGCGTAATGCATTTACTGAACAGTTCTATGTTCTTATGTGTTTTCTTAGTGGCATTATTAAGTATCCCATCACTTTATATCAAGAACACTTACGGTCATTTAGACTGGGTATTCTCTCTATTAAGCTTGTTTACCGTAAGTACAATCATATTATTCGTTTGCTATTGGTTTACATATAAGAGTATACAAGGAAGTGGCTTTAACAACTTTGTAGATTACATAAGAATATTCTTTACCTTTTTCTCTGTTGCCTTAGGTTTCTCATTACACAATACCATTGCGGTTATTGAAGGTCATATGGGTAAAAGAAGTGAATTTGTACGTACACCAAAATTCAATATTAGCACCATAAAGCAAAGCTGGAAAGGCAATAAGTATTTGGCTAAAAAATTATCGCCTAACATGATTTTAGAATTTGCTCTAATGATTTACTTTATGTTTGGTATGTACAGCGCTATACCATTGAATGATTTCGGGTTGTTTCCGTTTCACTTTATGTTGTTCTTAGGCTTTGGGTTTGTATTTTTTAAATCATTGACCTCAAGAGCTTAAAACAGCTTTAAATAAGATATTAAAAAGGGATAGCCATTTGGCTGTCCCTTTTTTTATTTTAATTCTTCTCATTTGTTTAACTTACACATAAAACAGGAATAAGATTACTAGTGATCTTATTCGTCTTAAATAGCGTATAAAGTAACTTGTTACCTTATACAATTGCTACCAATAATTTTGAATAAACTAAAATTACTTATATCAATCACTTTTCTTTTCATTGGCTTTCTGTCCATTGCGCAATCTGATTTTACCGATATTGATAATCGTGCAAAAAATATTGGATTTAGTCCTAAAAACGAACTTGCAAAAAACATTACTACTGGATTTAAGACTGATATTGAGAAAATTCGTGCTCTATATATCTGGGTTACTGAAAACATTAGCTACGATTTCGAGCTTTTAGAAAATGAAGAACTACAAACGGAATTCTATATATCGGAAGAAAACGTAATTGACAAAACCCTAGAGAGAAAAAAAGCAATTTGTAGTGGTTATTCACTCTTGTTTAAAAAGCTTTGTACTGACTTAGGAATAGAGTGTGAAACGGTAGGCGGATTTTCAAAACAATGGATGGACAGTTTTTTATCCAAAAGAGTTTCAGACCACGCTTGGAATGTCGTAAAAATTGAGAATAATTGGTATTTTATTGATACAACTTGGGCAAGCAAAAATGAATTTAATGAAGAGCGAGATGATTTTTGGTTTTTTACAAAACCTGAATCCTTCATCTATTCTCATTATCCTGAAAACGAAAAATGGACTCTTTTAGACTATAATATTTCAAAAGACGAATTTGACCAACTTCCAGTAATTAATGACCGGAGTTTTTTTGAAGACCAGATTTTGGTAATCTATCCAATAGCAGAAACTATTGTAGTGGACAAAGACAGAATTATTAAATTAGAATTACAAACAAAGAATACCAATCGATCAATATCATTGCTTGGGTATCCTTGGGAGACATATGCCTCAAAAAATAATCTGAAATTCCCAAGCGATGCGGAGTATTCAAAGCTATCAGCTGAAGAAGCGGCTAGGTATAATCAAGTAATACCGAGTTTAGAGATAATAAAACAAGAGCCAATAGACGACAAATTATTAATTGAAGCCAAAGTAACTTCGGAAGGTTTAAAAAAATTCGAGGTGTATGTCGAAGGAAATGCAATAGCCAAATTCAAGGTAATACTGGAATAAAAATTATTGGTAAAAATGCCTATATCAAATAGGGCATTAAGAGTTAAATTTAAAGGCTTGGGATTATTTACTAAGTCCGCCAAATCTTTTGGATTTGGCAATTAAAAAAGAAAAATAATTACAAAACAAAAAGCTCTGGCTCGCAGACCAGACGGAAACGAAAAGTTTCTTTGCCTGCCCTACTTGCCATAGCCGCACCGTTAGCAGCAATTACCAAAACCATATGGAGATAAAAGATATCATTAGAAAACTTAAAGAATTAGATTTATCAAAGTATCCTAAAGAAGAAATTGAAAATCTAATTAAAGAAGTTGGAAAAATGGGTTTTATCCTCGTAACATTTCATAAAGGAAAATCAGTTATGAGAGCAAGACCTAATTACAATGGAGAAAGGTTTTCTGAAAAATCTGATTTTTCATTTAAACCACAAGAGTTTAATAAAACATACCAAAGAGCTAGTACACCAAATCAAACAATGTTTTATGCAACTACTGTTCCTGACAAACTTGAACCCGGAGAATTAGATAACACAAGAATTATTGGAGTTGCAGAGACAATACCAATGTTAAGAGATAAAACAAAATCGGGTTATCAAAAAATATCATTTGGAAGATGGTATGTTAAGGAAGATATTGATTTAATCGCCATTATTCATAAAGACACATATTTAAAAGAAAGTAGTTATACTCAAGAATTAGTAAGTGCTTATCACAAATTTATTAAAGGTGTTCCAAAAGAAATAGTTGATAGGTCACTAGAATTTCAAACATTTTTGGCAGACGAATTTGCGAAAGAAAATATCAATAAAGATTTTGACTATATGATTTCTGCGGTTTTCTCGGAAATGGCTACAAAAAATCGAGTAGATGGTATTATTTATCCAAGCGTTAGAGTTGGCGGAAAAGGCTTTAACATTGCAATTACACCAAAAGCCACAGAAAAACTAGGCTTATATGTTGCTGGAGAATGTTCTATTTACAAACTAAAAGACCACACAGTCGTTGGTAACGATGCAATAATTGAATTAGATGGAAACCAAGATAGTTTTGAATTAGTAGATATTGAAACCCACGAAAAAGAATGTTTAATGCAGCTTGGAGTTAAATCAATTGATGAACTAAAAGATGAATAAAAACTGCTGCTAACAATTTGATGAAAAATGTGAATTCAAGAAAAGAAATAGAAAGAATAGTCTTTTATTCAAAAG